>JAEEGL015036702.1_pt1 | contig 26767 bp, 22 predicted proteins | sample 9134231 | NCBI WGS metagenome assembly JAEEGL01 (sample SAMN16246548, study PRJNA631951) | gut metagenome | biome: gut microbiome; feature: rumen; material: fiber-attached | host: Bos | place: Iran: Karaj | collected 2018-10 | reverse complement strand
TTCTCCTTGTTTGCGCCGGGAATGATGATTCCCCCAACTGTGGTTTCTTCTTCTACCAACTGCTTTAAAACGACTCTGTCGCCTAAGGGTTTTAATGTCATGATATCCGCCTCCTTATGTCTTATTAGCACTCTTGTCATTCGAGTGCTAACCTTCAACAGATACTGTAATCTCAAAGGGGGTTATTGTCAATAACGATATTATAAAAAAAGTATAAATTGCCTTGTCAAAACCGCCTTTTCGGGGTTTATAATACTGTAAAAACAACACGGAGACAGACAATGAACGATATCCTCATAAGGGACGTTTCCTTAAATGACACTGAAGCCCTTCTTGACATATACTCATACTACGTCGAAAAGACCGCCATCACATTCGAATATGTGACACCTTCGACGGAGGAATTTAAGGATCGGATCACAGCCATCACAAAGCGCTATCCATACCTTGTTCTTGTTGCGGACGGAAAAATAAGGGGTTACGCCTACGCAAGTGCCTTCCACCCGCGAAAGGCCTATGAATGGTGTGTTGAAATGACCATCTATCTCGATCACGATCAACACGGAAAGGGTTACGGAAGGATGCTTTACGAGGCCCTTGAAAAGGCGCTTAAAGAAATGGGGATCATCAATCTCTATGCATGCATAGGCTATCCCGAGACAGATGACGAATATCTTACAAAAAACAGTGAATCCTTCCACGCCCACTTAGGGTATGAAAGGATCGGTACTTTTCATAACTGCGGCTACAAGTTCGGCCGCTGGTATCATATGATATGGATGGAAAAAATAATAGGGGAGCATAAAAACCATCAGCTCCCCATCAAAAACTATAAATCCTGAACAACCTTCAGCAGTTCCTTCGGCGAATCCACAACGCCGTCCTGATCCGGAACTTCTCCAAAGCCGTAGCGGGCGAATATGAACCCGACTCCGGCTTTTTTTGATGCATCGTGATCACCGAGTGTGTCACCGATGTACCAGGCTTTGTCAACGCCGTTTCTGTCCATCACGAGGCGGATGTTTTCATCCTTCTGAAGACCGGTGCGGCCGAAGCACTCATGATCGGAAATTAAGTCTTCTATCCCGTTCTTTTTCATAACAAGTTCTATGTAGCCGTCCTGGCAGTTGCTGACTATGTAGAGCTTGTTGTCCTTTGCCAGTTCCCTCATGGTCTCGCGAATGCCTTCGTAGGAAAGGTCCTCCCTGCAGGCCTCGATCTCCTCATGCTCGTATTCACAGCAGAGCTTTAAAAGCTCCGCTTTCTTTTTGGGATCGATGGGTCCGAAAAGGTCATCGGCTATGACGTCCATCGGCTTTCCGAATTCCTTCTGAAGCATTTTGTCGGTAATGAGAAGATCCTTTATCTCCTCCGGTCCCGACTCGAAAACCGCCCTGTTCCAGGCATTTGCCACTACTGCAGTCGTGTTCCATATTGTTCCGTCTATGTCAAAGATCAGATGTTTCATTATGATGATTCTTCCTATTCGTAAGTTCTGTAAAGTCCGGGCGTAAAGATGCCGTCGGGATCCACCGGTACGAACTTGTCGGTCTCGCAGCCGTAATCTTTGTAGGCATTCTTGTGCACTTCGGAGAAAGTGCCGTCGGGGCTGACCGTGATGACGGTGGCACCTCTCTGGCTTCCCACGTTTGATATTTCGTTTCCGTAAGCGATGTTGTCAACGGAGTAGCCGTAAGCCAGCATAACGCCCTTATAATATACCACGCCGTTGTTCACGTGGTCATGTCCGCAGAAGATGGCCTCAACACTGCCCATCTCCTCTGCCATTACCTCAAAGAAAAGATCCTGATCCTCGGGAGCGATGTCAGTATTTGAAATGCCGCCGAAATAGATCTTGTCCTCATCCCAGTAACCGCTCACAAAGACAGTATCCTTGGGATCGTCCTTCTGCTCAAAGGCAACGGGCTTGCCCTCTTCGCCCATCACATCCGTAAACAATTCTTCATAAGCCGTGCGATACTCGCCCACCGGGATATGCATGAAAGTGATGCACTTTAAATACTCGCCCTCGGGAAGCCCCTGTTTTAACGAAAGATTCTCAATCTCACTCCTCGCCCATTCGATCTGAGCCGGATGGATGGTATCGTAAAGCATCTTCGCCGATGAAATGGGAGTGGTATCGATATACGCGTTTGAATCTATAAGAAGAATGACCTTCGTGATCTCTCCTGCGCTGTTCTTAACCAGAATGAACTGGTTGGAAACGCTTGGAACCGTATCTGCATCGGGATCCGTGTATTCTTCTCTGAATATACTGTATTTGTAATCTTCACTCATGTAAAGATCGCCGATATCCTGTCTGCTGTAATAGTCAATGGCTTCGGTGTCGTGATTTCCGAATACCGTTGAAAAATAAACCTGCTCGTGTTCAAAGATATCGATAACGGTCTTTGCCACCATTTTGTTGTTAAAGGTCCAGCCGCCGTTATAGCCGGGTGTGAACAAAGGATAGGTATTGTCGCCGCCTAGGATAACAAGATCGGGCTTTTCTTTTTGCAGCATTGTTATGACTTCATAGATAGTCTTCTTGTCACGCTTAAAAGAAAACATTCCGCCGCCCACATGGACATCGGTGATATGCATGATCTTAAGATCTCTGTCGGTGGTGATGGTGTAATGACCTTCCTCGCCGATCTCGGGCACAAGACGATCCTCGGGGTAATCCACCACGTCGAAGCTTTCAATGTAGTCACGAAGCATAAGGTTGCAGCCGTAATTTACCGCGCCTCCCGCAAGCCATATGAACAGAATGAACGCAACGATGTGAAGCAGGAATTTTAAAAAGCCGAATTTCTTCTTTTCTTTTTCCATTAAAAACCTCCGTTAGATGCATTTCCAGAAAAATGCACTGTTTGCGGGCAGTTCACTGCCGCCGGCAAAGCTGTGGGGCGCTCCCGTAATGAGATCCACCGCCTCGGCGCTCCCCGCATCAAAATATGCCATGAAAGGATCACAATCCATATTTATCGCAACAAGAACCCTCTCGCTTCCGCAGTTTCTTTCAAAGATACACTGCTTATTTGTAAGAAGAAGAGACCTGAAACCGCCGTAGTTAAGGGCGGGACTGTTTCTTTTTGCGTTGGCAAGTTTTGAGATGAATTCTGTAAGGTCGTTCCACTCGGGATGATCGAAGCAGGGTCTTAACGCCGGATCTCCCCAGGATTTCTCGGCCTTTGTGCCCCATTCGCTTCCGTAGTAAACGATGGGAATACCGGGCATTCCGAAAACCATGGCATAAACAAGGGGCAGCCATCTTTCTTCATTAAGTGCGGAAGCGATCCTCGTCACATCATGATTGTCGCAGAAAGAAAGCAGATGCGAACCGGGAGCCACCGACCATGGCTGATCCTCGAAAAGCCTGTTAAGGGAGTGGACTATCTCAAACATATTGTTTGAATTGAAGGCCGAATAGATGCCCTTGTAGCACTGATAGTTGGTCACGGAGTGGATGTTCATCTCGTTAAGCATCCGTCCGTACTCGCCGTGGAGCACTTCGCCAACAAGGAAGAAATCCTGCTTCTTTGAATCGCAGAAGCCCCTTAAGCGGTTAAGGAAATTCCTCTCGAGGCAATATGCCACATCAAGCCTTATTCCGTCAATATCAAATTCGTTGATCCAGCCTTCCACTGCATGGAAAATGTGCTGAATAACATCCTCATTATAGAGATTTAACTTAACAAGATCGTAGTTGCCTTCCCAGCCTTCATACCAAAGGCCGTCGTTGTAATTTGAATTTCCGTCGAAGGCAATGCGGGAGAACCAGTTTACATAAGGTGACGATTCCCTCTTCTCAAGCACGTCCTTAAAGGCCCAAAAGCCCCGGCCCACATGGTTGAATACTCCGTCAAGAACAACCTTAATGCCGTTTTCATGAAGGGCATCGCAGACCTTTTTGAAGTCCCCGTTGGTGCCCAGACGCACATCGATCTTTGTGTAATCCCTTGTATTGTAGCCGTGGGTATCGGATTCAAACACCGGGCAGAAATAAACCGCGTTGATGCCAAGCTTCTTCATGTGGGGTATCCAGTCAATGACCTTTAATATCCTTGACTGAAGAACTCCGTCATTTTCGAAGGGCGCTCCGCAGAAGCCCAATGTATAGATCTGATAAAACACACTTTCATATGCCCACATAGTATATATGTCCTTTGTTAAAGAATGATTAGCGCTTACATCTTCGTAAGCCTTACGAGACGGCTGACATTGATCTCCAGCCTCTCCCTTGAGATCTTGCGGTCCTGAAATGCTTCCGTAAGGTTCTCGATCTCTTTTGCGCTGCCGGGCATGAACAGGTCGTTACCGGAAAGCGCTACCTTATAGGCCTCGGGAGCGGGATATTTGGGAGTTATCTTTCCTTCGGTCATGGAAACGACCCAGTCCGTCATAACAAGCCCGTCAAAGCCCCACTCGCAGCGAAGGATGTCCTCGTTTAAGTCGTGACGCTCCGAAGTATGGGTCCCGTTAAGGAGGTTGTAGGAAGTCATAACCGCCTTCGGCTGAGATTCCTTTACGCATATTTCAAAGCCCTTGAGATAGATGTCTCTCATGGCACGTTCGCTTACATGGCTGTTTGAATTGTAGCGGTTGGTCTCCTGGTTGTTGGCGGCAAAGTGCTTGATGGTAACCCCACGGCCCTTATGGGACTGAACGCCCTTGGTGAGGGCTGCGGCAAATTTGCCGCTGACCACGGGATCCTCCGAATAGTATTCGAAGTTGCGGCCGCACAGAATGCTTCGGTGGATATTAAGTGCGGGGGCAAGCCAAAGGTCAACATTCATGCGCTCCATCTCATCTCCCACTATGTCCCCGCACGTTCTTGCGAAGTCAAGGTTAAAGCTCTGGGCGATGGCCGTTCCGATAGGGATGGCGGTGCACCATTGGTGCAACGTCTCAAAACCTTTCTTTGGTTTCTTTGTAAGAAAGGTTTTGACTGCCCATTTCAGGAACGGTCCCATGGTGTCCAGGATACCGGCCATGAGGGGATTGCCGAGGGAGTGAACACCCTTGGCGTCGCGGTAGAAGTCGGGCGAGAGTCGAAGCCCGGCGGGGCCGTCGGCCATGACAAGGGTGCGTATCCCGGAGGGAACGGCCGCAGCGGAGGTTTCGCCGGCGGCGCCGGCGACGGACTTGCTTGCCTCTCCGATGATCGCCGCAATCCCCGCGTCGGGATCGTGTGCTCCGACACTGAGGCTTATGAGCTGATCGTCGGTCAGTTCCTTCACTTCATCCTCTATCTGAAATTCCTTATCATAATCGATGATCTTTGTTTCAAAAGCCGAAGGGTCGGCCATGAGTACCTTTATATTCTCAGGAACCTTAATTGCCGGCCTCTCAAGCACTTCATCCGTAATAACGATGGGCCCGAGAGCATTCTTGACCTTCGTAACTTCCACAGTCTGTGAAAGTCCCACAACGCACGAATACTGAGTATTCACACTGTCGGGACCGATCATGAACACATATCTTCCCTTTTCAAGAACGTAAGACGCCCGTTCCTCGTCAAAAGATGCAAGGTCCTTAAGATCTACTGAAAACTCCAGGGTTTCTTCTTCGGAAGAGATCAGTTCCTTTGTTTTTCTGAAATCAACAAGCTGCTTAAGAGGCTGCTTAAGCGCCCCTTCCGGAAGGGAAACATAAAGCTGACAGACTTCCTTCCCCCGCTCGATACCGATATTCTTGACAAGCGTCTTTATGGTAAGGACCGTTCCCTCAAGTTCCGAGGAAAGGGTACGCATCTCAAACTTCGTAAAGCCAAGTCCGAAACCGAAAGGAAACATGGCTTTCTTCCCCACGGTATCGAAATATCTGTAGCCCACATAAACGCCTTCTTTATACATGGTATCTTCGGGCTTTCCGAAATCCCCGAGATCACAGTAATCGCCGGCTGCGCTCCATGTGGTGGTAAGCTTTCCCGAAGGATACGCCTTTGAAAGAACAAGATCCGCTATAACGGAACCCGTATCCACGCCTAACTGGGAAAGAACAAGGATATTGGGAACGGACATAACGGGGCTTAGATCCACGGGTCCTCCCACATTCAGAACAAGAAGAAACTTCTCAAATTTATCGTTTAAAGTAAGTATGTCCCGTATCTCACTCTTCGTAAGAAGAAGATCTCCGGGCACTGCCTTTCTGTCGTTTCCTTCGCCGCAGATACGGGAAAGAACGTAAATGCAAAGCTCCCCGTCACCTGCAAGGGGAATATCATATTCAGGCTCGTTCATCACCATTCCCATGGAATAAACAAAGTAATTGACATGAGCCTTTCTGGCTTCCGACTTTAACTGCTTTATAAAATCCGCCTTTGCTTCTTCGCGGATCAGTTCATAGCAGTCAAACCAGGCCTTGGTCGTAACGGTAAAGCCCGCATTCTCAAGCCCCTCTTCCACTGTCACAAAATATTTTGAATTCACCTCTCCCGAGCCTGTGCCGCCCTTAAAGGTGCGCCTTCCTCCGTTTCCGAAAAGCGCCACATTTCCCGGGGAATTCACCCTGAAATCCCTCTCATTCTTAAGAAGGACCGTGCACTCCGAAAGAAAAGGCCTTAACATCTCAATATGTTTTAATTCGTATTCCTCAAATTCCCTCTTCATTTTCCCTCCTCAGACTCTCAGAGTCTTCTTAAAATCGGGATGTGATTCGTAAAAGGCCTGCTTGTTTTCATACATCTTCTCATCCACACGTTTTAATATATCGTCGATATCGTCTTTTCTCGGATCATAAGCTATAAGACCGTAAGAAACGTTAAGTTCGTAAGGTTTCTTTCCGGTCACATTAAACTTCCTTATCCTGTCATGACCTTCAACAAGAAGCTGCTGCATCTGAGATAAGCTTCCGTCAAAGGAAAAACAAAGAAACTCGTCACCCGCATATCTGATGGCAACTCCGTACTCTCCCACCGTATCCTGCAGGATCCCCGCAAGGATGCCGAGGGCAAGGTCTCCCTCTGCGTGACCGTAAGTGTCGTTGATCTGCTTAAATCCGTTGATGTCAAGCATGACTACACCGTGGCATTTCTTAAACACATTGTGATCAAACATAAAGGAACGGTTTAACATTCCCGTAAGATTGTCAACATAGGTATATTCGTTCTGAAGGGAAATGGTGGCTCCGCAGCAGGATATTGCAAGGGCGGGCCATACAAAGGAGGTTCCGTAGAACAAAAACTGAAGGACGATACCTATGGTGACCGGTCCCAAAAAAGCAATGATGGGGAAAAACCTTAAAACGCCCTTGTGCTCCCTCTTATACTTGATGAAATCAACCACGCTGAAGGCTAAGCACAGGATCGAAAAAACAAAATACACGTAAGTTCCGGTAAGCCTTTCGTAATTGTTGCTCTCATCGATCTTAAAGATGAAGGGATGGAAAACATTAAGGACCGCAACTGCGCACAAAAGAATGGATATAATGCGGAATTTGGTGAGATTTCTGTCGATGAGCCGGTGATTGCCGTAAAGATGGAAGTTCATGAAAGAGACCCACAAAACGGCGATCCAGGCATTAATGAAATAAAGGATGGTATTTGAACCCATGTTTATCTCATACATTAAACTTTCCGTACGACCGTTGACCGCAGTTGCAAGGATGTCAAAAATGCACGCAAGAAAATCAAGCATCAGGATGATCCTTAATACCTTCACATCTCGTCTTGCATTAGGTTTTCTGATGGCGTGGGCACAGAGCACGGATACGAGAACAACACCGATCCCCAGTATATCCGAGGAATATATGGCCACTTTGTTTAATTCACTCAATACGGATACCGCCTTGGATTTTTTAAAAGTATAACACAAAACGGCGCATAAATGAAACTTTTCATTCATGCGCCGCACTGCAAACAATATGAAATTAACGATGCTTTCCGTAATAGAAAGCTCCGATAAGACCGGGGCCTCCGTGACAGCCGCATACAACACCCAGCATGTCGACGATGACTTCACAGCCCGTAGCCTCTCTAAGCATCGAAGCCAGCTCCTCAGCCTCCTCAATGCAGTCACCGTGACCTACAAAAATGGGCCATTCCTTTGAGCCGAGATTTTCAGCGGTCAGCTCAACTATCTTCTTAATGGAAGCTTTTCTGCTTCGAACCTTCATTGCAGAATCGATGAGACCGCCGTCCCCAACCTTCAAAATAGGCTTGATGCCAAGAACGCTTCCCAATACCGCAGATCCTTTTGAAGCCCTTCCGCCACGGGCTATATGCATAAGGTCGTCAACCGTAAAGGTATGTGCAAGGTGGGGAACACAGCTTTCGCAGAATGCCGCATTGTCCTCTATGGACATGCCCTTTTCCTTGTTCTTCGCAGCTATATATACAAGAAGGCCTTCACCCAGTGTAGCCGCCATTGAATCAACGATCAGCACCTTTCTGTCGGGATATTTTGAAAGAAGCTCCTCTGCCGCAAGTCTTCCGCTGTTAAAGGTACCGCTCATGGGGCTTGAAAAACCGATATAAAGTATATCCTTTCCCGAAGCTAAGATGGGCTCCATTGCCTTAATGAAGGCATCCATATTAACCTGTGAAGTGGTGGGAAGCTTTTTGTTGCGCATGCTGTCGTAAAAATCCTTGAAGGAAAGCTCCCTTCCGTCAAGATAGTGCTCGTATTCCTTGCCGTCAAGCAGCACATGAAGCCTTACAACCTCGAGACCGAACTCATCCGCCATTTCGGGGGAAAGGTCACAGGTGGACTCCGTCAAGATAACGTAATCTGCCATTAATGTTTCTCCGATCAATTTCGTTTTTATTTCTACTCTATGTAGTTATCATAACTATATTAATGGCAGAAGCACTTTTTGTAAACCCCTATTATTTATTTATATATATAAGTGTTGCAAGATAATACTTAAGCCTCTCATCCCCGTCTTCAAGATCACAGGACAGAAGCTCCTTGATCTTTCCCATTCTGTAAAGGATGGTATTCTTGTGGATGAACATCTCCTCGGACACCTTTCCGATGCTGCCGTTGTTCTTAAGGTAGAGGTTCAGCGTCTTCACCAGATCCGAATCATGCTTCTCATCATACTCGATTATGGGCTTTAAAAGGTCCTCCCCCATCTCCTTGGGGATCTGCCTGTCGGAAACGGAATAAAGTATCTTCTCAAGTCCGAGATCGTCAAAACGCCTTATGGGCTCTTTATATCTCATGGCATATTTGGCCGCATAACGGGCGCGCTTGTAGGATATCTCCAGATTCTCCACATCCGTCACCGCGCTTCCGAGACCCACAAATACGTCACGGTCGGCCATACGATTCTTAACCCTCACAAGGAAACCGTCGATGATCTCATCTCTCGGTCCATCATCCACCGCATTGAATATCAGTAAAAACAACCCGTCGTAATAAAGAAAATGGGCGTTATGTGAAATGTTCTCAAGATATATCTGAAGACGGTAGCCCACACGCTTTCGGTCCATGGTATCCATGCTGTCCAGGGTCTCGGTGGTAAAAGCCGCCACCTGAAACCGCCCGTCCACGTCAAAGGAAGCGGAAAGTTCCTCCCTGTATTCATCCCTTGCTGCCGGATGCTCGATGGCCTTTATAAAAGCAGAAGAAAGCTGCTCGTCGGTCTGGGACTGTAAGAAGATCCGGACAGTTAAGTCCTTGATCATCTCCGCCATTGAGACCTCCCATGGAACCGTCAAAAGGGGCAGATCGTATTTGTCAGCGATCTTCATAACATCAATGGGTATCTTGTTTATATAAGGTCCCGTATTGATCACAAGCCCCGCACAATGGTGATCGTTCAATATCTTTATAAGCTCTATAAGCTTGTCCTCGGTCTTAAAGCCAAGACCGGTAGTAACAACAAGCTCCTTGCCCACAAAGCTGTCGGTTATGGTGGTATCTTCCACCATTAAAAGCCAGCTGATGGAGTTGGCCCAGCCGTTACGCCCCGCCACCAGTTCCATCTTATACTTCTCCGCAGCCACTATTCTCATGTCTTCAACGGTAAATCCCATACTTTTTACCTCCTGCGTTCCGATTATAGCATATTTTTGTGATGCCGTCACAATTTTTCGTTGTTTTTTCGAGTTGTATTTACATTGTACTGTGCTTTTTATGTGATAAGATTAAGTCATCAAAGGAAAGGGAGGTAATAAATATGATCATGATGGATACAGCGCCTATTAATATGAATGTCGGTCAGGAACTTGTTCCCTCCTGGATGAAACTCGAGAGACTTGAATACTGTCAGGGCTTTCTGGATGACATTTATCCCGGAAAGAGCCACGCCATCAGGCATTTCATAAATAAGCTTTTTAGGAAATAATCCTTTTGAAAAAATGCAAAATATCACCCCGGCATTCAGCAGTGCCGGGGTGATATTTTTTCACCTAATCATAAAATCCTTTGTTAAGCTTCCACTTTGCGTAGAAAGTCTTATTTCCCTTTGTACCGGACTTATAGGCCGGTGCTTTTTTCTTAAACTTCTTGTCCGTATAGAATCCAAGGAAGGTATAACCAACTCTTGAAGGCTCCTGAAGGTAATAACCATGATATTCATCATAGTATTCCTCAAAATCTTCCACTACGCCGCCCATAACGTATTTGACAACATAGATATTTAAATCCCAGACAGCATATAAAGTAACTGTCGATCTGTAATATCCCAGATTCTCGGCAGTGAGCTTCTCGTCATTCTTGATCACAACTTCTCCGTCCGGTGTCAAAGCCCAGCCCTTGAAGGTATAGCCTTTTACCTTAAATCCGTTCTTTGTAACTGCCTTTCCGGTTCCGTAGGTAAGACCTTTCATCTTCTTAGTTGAACCGGTGAACTTTGTTCCGCCGGGTGCATTGGCATTAAATTCAACGGAATATTTAAGTCCCGTCCATTTTGCATAAAGGATCATATTTCCCGATGCACTTTCGGAAATCTTTGTTACCTTCTTCTTAAACTTGGGATCCGAATACCATCCCGCGAATTTGTAGCCGGACTTAACGGCAGTGGGAAGATAGCTGCTTCCGACTCCGTAGGTATAACCGGTTAACTTTGCATTTAAGACGCTTCCGCCATTCAAAACATAGCTTACGGTAAAGTACTTTTTCCAAACGGCATAAAGGGTGATCTCATCCTTTCCGTCCGTGCCGGAGATCTTCTGCTTGTCGGAGTATCTGACACTGTTAAGAGGACTGTCTGCCCAGCCCACGAATACATATCCGTTCCTCTTAAAGGTATTGGCCTTAAGGGCCTCGGTCTTATTAAGCGTAAGAGTCTGATCATCCATTTTTCCCGTAGCATCGGATGCATTGGCATCGAAATGTACGGTATAAGGCTTGCTCCACTTTGCATAGAGCGTGATATTTCCGCAAAGTCCCTTTGTATTCTTTACCTCATTCTTAAATCCCGGATCCGAATACCAGCCTTCAAACTTATATCCGTCTCTTTCGGGAGCATCGGGAAGAATAAAGGAATCCTTCTTATCTCCCTGATAGGTATAAAGAGGAATGGGATCAACTTTGCTGTCGCAGTTTGTTACGACAAATACCCTGTATCTGTCCTGTGACCAGACAGCCTTAAGGGTTACTGTCTTTTTGGAAGGATCCCATTTAAGTTTATCAAGCTTAAGAGTGTCTGAAACAGAACTCTCATCCAGTTCCCATCCCACAAAGGTGTATCCCTTTTTGGTAAAGGTATTCTCAGGAAGGGAAAGTGCCACATCGTAGACAGCAGTGACATCCTTCATCTTTCCTTTGCCGCCGTTGGCATTGAACTTAACGGTATATTTAACAGGTTTGCGATGCAAATAAAGGCTGAAATCTCCCGAAGTGGTCTTTGTTATCTTTTTGACCTTCGTAACACCGTCTTCACGATACCATTCTGCTGAATCTTCGTATCCGGGCTTGCTGGCAGATGCAACAAAGAAATCAGCTTCCTTACCGTAAGTATAGTCCTGACTGTCGATATAGGTACTGCCCTCATAAAACTTTATCGTAAACGTGTTCTTCCAAACTGCATGGAGTATGGTTTCCTCATGTCCCTCAAAAAGATCTTTGTGATCACGATAGTCAAATACTTCTTTATCTGAGTATGTATTACCTTTTTCATCCTCCCAGCCGACAAAAACATACCCGTTCCTTTTAAACTTTCCCTTTGGAAGTGCTTCGGGCGCTCCGTAATATATCTCCTGATCCTCCATGGATCCGCTTGTAGCACCGTTTCCGTCAAAACTGATAAAGAAGGATTCGGGATACCACAGAGCATAAAGATCAAGGTTTCCGGTGGTACCTGTCTCAATCGTGAAAGGCGCATTCACTTTGTATGAAGGATCCATATACCATGTGCTGAAGTAGTAGCCTTCTCTTGATTCAAAATTCGACATGATGGGCAGTTTGATGTCCGCACTATCAAAGTAATAAGAGCTCGGCGCAACGTAATCGTTCTTGAACTTTCCGCCTGCCATATGATAGGTAATAGTATACGCAGTCTTCTCCCATACGCCATAGAGGGTTATTGAAGGATCCTCTCCCGCTATATTGGTAACTTTTTCCTTGTCCTTATAAACAACGGCTCCGTCCCGTTCAGCAGCCCATCCCACGAGGGTATAGCCCGTATCGCTGAAGGTGTTTGCCTTTAACGCCACGGTTTTATTGGTTTTTATAGTCTGGGATGCATAGGAATCATCCTTACCCGTCTTATAATTTGAAACAAAATTGACCTTGTAATCATTATTGCATGCTACGATCTTAAACGCGCATTCGCATTCGACATCCCCATCATATCCCGGAATTGCAAAGCTAAAACGATACTCACCCTTTGCATAATTGCCATTCTTGTCTCTGGCTACATAGAATCCTTCTTTAGACTGCACCTCCCAGCTAATGCCGTATTTATCGAAGTCCTTATAGGAAATGTCGTCATTCCTTCCATCGGCATATTCAACATGAATAACAACATCTGTCGGAGTCGGATCTACCACTCCGTATTTGAATGTATCTTTTGAAGGGGTCTTGATACTTACCGAAGATACTTCACCGACTTCCTTAAACATGATATAAGCATTTTCAGGAAGCACTTTACCGTACAATTTACTCAGTAAGAATGACCACTCCTCGTCATTACCCGGAATGGTGTAATCACTCCCGTAATAATCACTGACAGAGTCAGTTGTTAAGAGTCCATTCCCGTGATAAATATCTACGCTATAATCCGCATTAAATTCGTCTGCTCCAACATATATACGATAGAACTTGCCATTTTCAAGAGGCATGTAATAACTTCTCGCACCAACAAATCGTCCCTCATCATCCGTGGGAAGAGTAAATTTCTTGCCCTCTTCCAAACCCAGATCATACTTGGGAATTGCGCGAACCGTTAACTTATCAGCGCCTTCTATTTCCCCGGAATAGCAGGCAACAGAAAGATGCAGATAATAGTCCGTATCTGCCAAAAGATTCACTGAGCCGTCAGCATTGATCACAGAGCCCCCATCCTCATCATAAAGATATGATAAGGACAGTCCGTATTTCTTCCAGTTTTTATCTGAAGGATCCGTCACAATCTTGCTTCCGTCAGCAAACTCAAGCAAAGCACTTACTCCGGAAGTATCATAAGCGAAGTAGGCAGTGTTTCCTGCAATGAGCATGTTTTCATAAGGAGCTGTAAGAACCTTGACATTCTTGATCTCAACTCCCCTTTCAACACTGATCTTACCGAAAGCTTCAGTTAATGAGATTATATAAGAACCGGTCATTGGGGCAATAAAATTGGTGCCGCCCTGCAGTTCCAAAAAGCCGACAGTATTTCCATCAGGAGCTGAGATTTCTGCCGAACCCTTTTCCATATTCAATTCAAAATGATATGTTTCACCCTTTACAAGATCTACGCCAATATAACAGGGCAGATCCTTTTCCTTAACAGTAAGCTCCGATCCCATGGTCAAAACTTTATCAGGAACAAAAGTAGCGGACATTCCGGAAGCGATAGTGAAAGGAACCTTGTTTGCAGAATAATGCTCACCGTTCAATGCATTGAACTTCCAATAGTACTCACCCGGAACCAGATCACCTTCCTCATCCCTTTCAGCCGGTGCATTTGTATGAGCATCGAAGAAGCCCATTGAAGTGATGTATCTGTTAAATTCCTCCGTTCCATAAAGCAACGGATTGCTTTTAACATCGTCATTGTACTCGATTACAACGGAAAGCCCCGAAAAATCCGGTTCCCCGAATCCATAATAAAATACATTTTCATCGGGCATTTTTTCAATTGCTATACTGTTAGGTTCAGCTTTTTTTATAAGGAAACACGGTTCTTGATCATCATTTTTCCCCGCTATATAAAGGTAATAGGTTCCGTCTTCACTTACGGCAAAACCAGGTGAGTGGTTGGCTTCTAACCTTCCACTGGAAACCGTTTCGCCGGATGAATTATAAAGGCTATACATCCCTTCTTCGTTCCAGTTCCAATCATGAAAGTCAAGCGTATATGCCCCTGCTTCAAGACGAATGCGCCTTACCTCGCTGATTGTGATTGTATCTTTAGAGAAAATCAATAATTTCTCTAAAGAAAGCATCGGAGCTTCAATTATCGAGTGAGCGTTTATGGGTTGTATATATGAATCTCCACTAAAATAAAACTCGATTTCAACCTCATCGGATTCATTGATCTGATCCAGACTTGCATTTGCTACATAAACATCGTTAATGAGTGTTTTATAAGTTACTCCCAGTGCTTCAGATGCCTTGACATATCCTTCTTCACCATCTGAAAATAGCGCATGCAATATACAGTCTCCGCCATCAACAATCTGCGGAGTACCAAGATAATACTCAGGAGCCTCTACAGAAAGAATATCACTGACATACCGCTCTTCCCCGCCACTGACATACGTGGTCTCAGCAGGTTCCTCTGCCTCATAGTCTTCAGACACAAAAGAAGGCACCGTTTCATTTTCCGAAACTCCCTGTGCAAAAGAAGCCGCAGTTTCGGAAAAACATAAAAACAGTGCCAGCATTAATGATAAAAATCGTTTTGCTCTCATATTATACCCCCTTAACAATTTCCACTAAAAATACCAAATTTCTATAACTCAGATATATGCTCCTGATCCACAAGCCTGAAGCCTGCAAGAGAAAGGGTTGACTCCGCTCTCTCGATATGAGCCACCTTCATGATCATGAAGGCCTGGTTCACTTCCTTGCCCCCAAGGAAAGCATACATATATTCAACATTTACCTGAGCTGCGCTCAGGGTCTTTAATACCTTATTAAGTCCGCCGGGTGTATCGGGGATCTCAATGGCAAGAACGTCCGTAAGTCTGTTTACAAAGCCTGCGTCCTTAAGGACCGTTGTTGTTTCGTAAACATCGTCGACTATAAGACGGGCAATACCGAAATCCTCCGCCTCAACAAGGGAAGTGGCGCGAAGATCGATATTTGCGGCAGCCAATGCTGCGGTCATCTCTTCCAAAGTTCCGGGTTTGTTCTCCAAAAATACTGAAATCTGTTTGATACTCATCTCACACCCTCCTTATCATAATTTGCGGTTATCGATAACACGAACGGCCTTGCCCTCTGACCTTGTAATGGACTTGGGCGCAACCAGTGAAACCTTTGCCTTGATACCAAGCATTGCGTGTAAGCCGTCTACCAGCTTCTTCTGACGTGCTTCAACCTCACCTAAGTTATCCGTGAACATCTCGGGAGTCATCTCAACCTTGACTTCAAATGTATCCGTGTTGTTTACGCGGTCTACGATGATCTGATAGTTTGCGGGATAACCGTTGTTCATAAGAACAGTCTCGATCTGGGACGGGAATACGTTTACGCCGCGGATGATGAGCATGTCATCGGTACGTCCCTTGGGCTTCGCCATTTTGATAAGGGTCCTTCCGCAGGAACATTTCTTTCTGGAAAGCTTACAGATATCACGGGTCCTGTAGCGAAGAAGGGGAAATGCCTCCTTGTCAAGGGCAGTAAAAACAAGCTCTCCTTCGGTTTCGTCGGGTAACACTTCTCCCGTGTCGGGATCGATGATCTCGGGGATGAAATGATCCTCGTTAACATGCATTCCGCTCTGTTCGCAGCACTCAAAGGATACGCCGGGACCGGAAAGCTCCGTAAGTCCGTAGATGTCGTAGGCTTTGATGCCCATTGTTTTTTCGATATCTGCGCGCATCTCCTCGCTCCAGGCTTCAGCGCCGAAGATACCTGCCTTTAAGCTGATATCGTCGGGTCCCATGCCAAGTTCCTTCATTCTTTCGCCAAGATAAGCGGCATAGGAAGGAGTACAGCAAAGGACCGTAGCCTGAAGATCGTTTATGAACATGATCTGACGATCCGTATTTCCCGATGAAATGGGAACCGTAAGGCAGCCAAGCTTGTGACTTCCGTCATTTAAGCCTGCACCGCCGGTGAAAAGACCGTAACCGTATGCCACATGAACAACACTTTCTTTCGTTGCTCCCGCAGCCACCAGCGCCCTGGAGGTGCAGTCCGACCAAAGATCCAGGTCGTGCTGTGTATAGAACGCAACCACTCTCTTTCCTGTGGTTCCGGAAGTTGAATGGATGCGAACACATTCGGATAAGGGTGAACCCAAAAGTCCGTAAGGATATGCATCCCTTAAATCTGCCTTCGAAAGGAAGGGAAGCTTGTAAAGATCGTCACGTGACTTTATATCCTCGGGTTTAACGCCCTTTTCTTCCATTTTCTTCCTGTAGTAAGGAACATCGTTCCAAACATGCTGTACCTGTTTGACCAGTTTCTCGTCCTGGATCTTTTTCATTTCCTCCAATGACGCGGTCTCGATAGATTCCTGAAAATACCTTTCCAACTTCTGTACCTCCCTTTGACTGTTATGTAAACCGATTAAGCGTTCTTGCCAAGTAAAAATGCCTTTTTGTTTATCTCAAGAAGCTTTGCGGGAACATTGGCTTCAAGAGCCTTCTCCCATGCTTCTTCCGGAATATCGAAATAATGTGAAAGACGTCCTAAAAGAACAACGTTCACCGCCTTTATATTTCCTGCCTCTTCGGCAAGTTTAAGACAATCCAGAGCATCAACCTTAACTCCCTTCGCCTGCATCTTCTCAACAAGGTTCTCGGGATATTCCGCAGCGCCCATGACAACGGGCATGGGATCGATCTGCTGAGTGTTTGTAACGATCTGACCGCCCTTCTTTAAATACTTAAGATATCTTGCGGCCTCCATAAGCTCGAAGGAAACGATGCAATCAGCCTCGCCCTCATCGATTATGGGAGAATAAACCTTTTCGCCGTAGCGAACATAAGTAACAACGCTTCCGCCTCTCTGGCTCATTCCGTGAACCTCGGAGACTTTAACATCATAACCTTCATTCAGTAAAAGCCATCCCAGTGTCTTGCTGGCAAGTAAGGATCCCTGTCCTCCGACACCGACGATCATTATATTCTTTGTATCCATCATCAGTCCTCCTTACAATTTCCCGTTAAAGCATCGAAATGACAAAGCTGTGTACATACGCCGCAGCCTACGCAGAGCGTTGTGTCGATATGAGCCTTGCCGTCCTTCATGGAGATGGCGGGGCAGCCGATCTTCATGCAGGCTTTACAGCTCTTACACTTGTCACGGTCCACTTTGAGAGGAGGATTCTTTTTAACGTTCTTAAGTAATACGCAGGGCCTTCTTGAAATGATGACCGAAGGTGCATCGCTTGCAAGTTCTTCCTTAAGTACCTTGTCACATTCGGAAAGATCGTAAGGATCAACAACACGAACGCTTTCAAAGCCCATAGCCTTGCACAAAGCTTCAAGATCGATCTTTCCTGCGGGATCGCCCTTTATGTTGTAACCGGTGGTGGGGTTCTGCTGATGACCTGTCATACCGGTTATGGAGTTATCAAGAATTATAGATACAGAATTGCTTTGGTTATAAGCGATATTTGCAAGCCCCGTCATTCCCGAATGCATGAATGTGGAATCACCGATGACTGCAACCGTCTTATGCTCGGTATCCGCTCCCCCTATCTTGTTAAAGCCATGGATGGATGAAAGGGATGCGCCCATGCAAAGGGTGGTATCAACCGCATTTAAGGGAGCGCCCGCTCCAAGGGTGTAGCATCCGATATCACCGAGGACATTCACTTTGTTCTTGCTTAAGGTATAGAACATGCCTCTGTGAGGACAGCCGGAGCACATTGCCGGAGGACGTACGGGAAGGGGCTCATCAAGAACAACACCGGTCGGAACCTCCTTACCAAGTGCCTTGGCAACCATATTCTGAGAAAACTCGCCGGTGATGGGAAGGATATCCTTACCCTTTACCTTAAGACCAAGGGCTTTGCAATGATCCTCGATGATGGGGTCAAGTTCCTCAACAACAACCAGTTCGTCAACCTTCGCTGCAAAGTCAAGGATAAGCTTATCGGGAAGGGGATTCACAAGACCGATCTTTAAGATCGAAGCCTCCTCTCCCATTACTTCCTTAACGTACTGATAAGATGTGGAATCGGTGATGATACCAAGTTTGGTTCCGCCCATTTCAACACGGTTCACGTCATTGACGCAGCCGTACTCCATAAGCTTCTTCGTACGCTCCTCAACCACAGGATGCTTTCTTATTGCATTTGCGGGTGTCATTACGTACTTCTGAATGTTCTTTACATATTCCTTCTTCTCGGGAAGTACCCTGTCGGAAGTCTCAACCACCGACTGGGAATGTGCGACCCTTGTGCACATCTTTATGATGACAGGAGTATCAAACTCCTCAGAAATTTCAAAAGCCAGTTTTGCAAAAACAAGGGCCTCTTCGGAATCCGAAGGCTCAAGCATCGGAACCTTGGATGCAATGGCGTGATGCCTTGAATCCTGCTCGTTCTGGGATGAATGCATGGCCGGATCGTCGGCAACAACAATGACCATTCCCGCATTTACTCCCGTATATGACATGGTATAAAGAGGATCTGCAGCGACGTTAAGTCCTACATGCTTCATTGCGCAGAAAGAACGCCTTCCCGCAAGGGAAGCTCCGAAAGCCGCCTCCATGGCAACCTTCTCGTTGGGAGCCCATTCACAGTAAACATCGTCAAATTTTGCCAGTTCCTCGGTGATCTCGGTACTGGGGGTTCCGGGATAACTGGAAGCAAAGCAGACACCGGCCTCATAAAGACCTCTTGCCAGTGCAGCGTTTCCTAACATAAGTTTTTTCATTAGATTTCCACCTGCCTAACTTAATAAATCGTGGCTTATATTTTATCACACTAAAGCGTTTAAGTAAACAAAGAAAACCCGATCACCGCCGATATTACCGACAAATTTTCCATCGGTATATCCTCGGGGATCGGGTGATATTGTCAGGGCTTTGCGGATATGATCCAGGGAGCCGGCTGATTCTCAAATACATTTGAGGACTTAAGCTTTGAAACCGCGATCTGAATGATGGTGATATCACGAAGGCCGTAGCTTTCAAGGATATCTCTCATGGAAGCCGCAACCTTGAAATCCAGGGTGTAGATCACGAATTCCATCTTGGGATTGATACCCGTAAGGTACTCAAGCTCCTGCTCAAGACTTGCGGAAGCAACCAGCATCGTGGTATCCGGTACGGGAAGTGCCTCCATGGTATCCTTTCCCACATGATCAACGATCTGCACGTTGTGAAGACCGAACTGCTGGACATTCTCCTCCATGGTCTCGCGGTCGCTTTCTTTGTACTCAACTGCAATGACCGTTCCTTCGCCGCACATCATTGCAGCCTCAACCGCAATGGATTCGCCGGAGATAACGCAGAGATTCTTGCTCTCGTGGATGTGCATCTTTGAAAGAAGAACGCTTCTTATCTCGCTTCCCACGTATTTAACCGAACCCGATGCAAAGAGCTTGTTGTCCATTCCGAACTTAACAGTGCTTCTTGCGTTGGGATTTAAAACGATCATTCCTGCGGAGGCGTTTATACCCCGGTCGATCATGTCACGGACTTTGTCACGCTTGATAGGCCCGACAGGTTCGGAACCTTCGTTGTAGATGACCTCGCATTCACCGAGGCCCACATCCCACATCTTGTAGAAGATATCTTTGTTTCCCGCTTCGGTAAAAACAAGAACACATCTGTGAGCTTCCACTGTGGGAATGAGATTTTTGTTTTTCCTTGTGATATCAAGGATCTTTACGTGCTCAAGATCTATCTCCGTGTTGTCGGAAAAGTACTTAAGCCACGAAAGTATATGAGTGTTTGAGAATAGATTCTGTTCCATGCTTCCCCCCTTATCTGCATTTAGCAAGCAATTCTTCCCACTTTTTGTCTACATATTCCTGAGCCGCTTCGATGGTCCATTCGTTGCCGGGCTTGAAGCAGTGAGCGAAACGTCCCTGAAGTCTCATAAACTCCTCAACGGGAAGCTTCTGTCTGGGCTCGAAGGTTAAGCGATACTCCCCTTCCACCACTTCATAAATAGGCCATACACAGGTGTCGATGGCGGCTTTGCAGATCTTTACAAAGTCCTCAGCGGGATACATCCAGCCCCTGGGGCAGGGTGTGAGTACGTTTACGAAGGTGGGTCCATTGGTGTAGATAGCACGATGGGCCTTTTCGTGGAAGTCCTTCATGTTGCCGAACATGGTGGTCTGAGCAACGTAAGGTGAACCGTGAGCCACAACGATCTGAGTCAGGTCCTTCTGAACCTGCTTCTTACCTACGCTTTCTACGCCCGCGGGTGTTGTTGTTGCGGAGGCGAATCTGGGAGTTGCGGATGAACGCTGGGTTCCCGTATTCATATATGCGTTGTTGTCGTAACAAAAATATGTAAAATCATGGCCTCTTTCCAAAGCGCCGGAAAGGGACTGGAAACCAATATCGTAGGTTCCGCCGTCACCGCCGATTGCAAGGATCTTGACATTCTCTCCTTCCGGGATCTTACCCTTTTTCTTCATCACCTTATAGGCCGCTTCAACACCGGACGCGGTTGCGGAAGCATTTTCAAATGCCGTATGGATGTAGGAATCCTCCCAGGCCGTGAAGGGATACTGGAAAGACGAAACTTCAAGACAGCCCGTTGCGTTACAGATAACGGCTCTGTCTTCGGGGTCCACCGCCCTCATCATTGCACGGCAAACTATACCCGCTCCGCAGCCGGCACAAAGTCTGTGACCGGAATGGAAGCGTTCCTCTTTATTCATTTCTTCTTTAAGATTGTATGCCATGCCCTTATCCTCTCTGTCCCATATGAGTATATACAGGACCTGTCTTGCCCGTCTTTACGATATTTTCAAGCCTGTTAAACACGCCCTTTGCAGCATCAACTGTGAAGTCACGTCCGCCGAGGCCGAATACTATGTCGATCATCTTCGGTCTCTTATCGAGGTTGATGCATGCACCGGCGGTCTCTGCGAAAAGAGGACCTCCGCAGGCTGAGAAGCCTTCGCTCTTGTCCATTACAGCCACCGCTTTGCAGTTCTGTAATACGGCTGCAAGTTCTTCTCCCGGGAAGGGACGGAACACACGGAGCTTCACAAGTCCTGCCTTGATGCCCTGAGCCCTTAACTCGTCAACCGCAACCTTGGCGGTTCCTGCTGAGGATCCCATGATGACCATTGCAACTTCCGCGTCTTCCATCTTGTAGGCTTCAAAGAAACCGTACTTTCTTCCGAAGGTCTTTTCAAAGTCTGCAGCTACGTCAAGAATGACTTTCTTTGCATTTATCATCGCCTGAGCCTGAGCCACGCGGGCTTCCATGTAGTAAGCGGAAACACCGTAAGGGCCCACTGCCAGGGGATTTTCCTTCTTTAATAAGTAGTTTTCGGGATTATACTCTCCCACAAAGGCCTTAACAGCCGCATCTTCTTCAAGCTCGATGTTCTCGATAGCGTGGGAGGTGATGAAACCGTCCTCGCAGACCATCAAAGGAAGCCTTACATCAGGATGCTCGGCGATACGATGAGCCATTAAGTAATTGTCGTATACTTCCTGGTTGTTCTCGGCGTAAAGCTGTATGAAGCCCGAATCACGCTCGGCAAAAGAATCCGAATAGTCATGATTTATGTTGATGGGGCCTGTAAGTGCACGGCACGCAACCGCAAGAACAACGGGCAGTCGTAATGAACCTGCAACATAAAGGACTTCATTCATATAAGAAAGTCCGGCGGATGATGTGGCGGTAACCGCTCTCACACCCGCAGCCTCAGCGCCCAAGCAGGCGGACATTGCCGAATGCTCACTTTCAACACAAATGAACTCCGTGTCAACCTTTCCGTCCGCAACATACTGAGCCACATACTGAGGGATCTCCGTTGAAGGAGTGATGGGGAACATTGCAAATACATCGGGATTTATCTGACGTATTGCGGTAGCAACGGCTTCGTTACCCGAAAGTCTTTCACGAATACTCATTTTGTTCCCTCCTTATCTTTCATTTCGTCCTGCCAGCAGATCGCATCAAAGGGACAAACCTTTATGCAGATTCCGCAGCCTTTGCAGTGCTCGTAATCAAATTCGCTTCTTTTTCCGTCCTTGCAGGGAATGGAGGCATCGGGACAGAAGGGTGCACAAAGAAGGCACTGCTTGCACTTTTCCTCTATCCATACGGGGGTACGGCTGCGCCATTCGCCGGTCTTTGTAAGCCTGCTGGTTCCGGGCTCGTAGATCTCGCAGCCCGTGGTCAGATCCTGCCAGGCGATCTTTTCATTTATATCTTTAGCTGATCTCATCTTAAATCCTCTTCTTTTTTGATGGTTGTGTTCTTTTTATCCTCTGACCTCTTCCATGGCGGTCTTTAAGCACTTTAAGTTTCCTTCAACCACCTGGGGCTTCTTGGCAAACTTATGTCTGTAAGAGCCTTCCATATCCGTCAGGAACTTGTCCTTGTCAACACAGTTGCTCACCGCAACCACCGCAGCAAGCATGGGTGTGTTGGGGAAATATGCGCCAAGGCAGGAAAGGGAAATCGCTCTCGCGTCTATGGTGCAGACACGACCTGTATAGCCTTTCAGCAGGGGCTTTATCTCCTCGGGGGATTTGGATGTATTTACGATAACGGCGCCGTTTTCTTTTACTCCGGCAGCCACGTCAACGCTTTCAAGTAAAGTTTCGTCCACAACAACAACGTAGTTGGGCTCATAAATATTCGAATGAATCGAGCACCTTTCGTCGGAGATGCGGTTGTAGGCCGTAATGGGTGCGCCGGAACGTTCGGGGCCGTACTCCGGGAAGGACTGTACGTACTTGCCCGACATGAATGCCGCGTCAGCTAAAAGCTGGCTTGCGGTCTTGGCTCCCTGGCCACCACGGCCGTGCCATCTTATTTCGATCATATCTTCTTCCTTTCTGCATAAATATACAAAGTAACGACATTATAGCACACTCTCTTTAATAATGCACTACTTTATCACGCTAAACAAAAATCCTGAAAATTATTCGCGGATAATTAACGAAAATGATGTTTTCTAATCATAAGAAGTCATATATAATTCTATAGATGCATTTTTCAATCCGAGGTTCTTAGAATGTTAGCAAATTACTTTATTACAAATTTCATGCCGCTTATGATCATCATTGCTTTGATGGCAATGATGTATGTCAACAGAGATGTTAAGATACCGGCAGCAAGCCTGTTTAAAGTTGTTATTGCCATAATGCTTGTTCTTACAGTGATATCAACCATCAATCTTGACACGAGCATCGACGGAATGACTACGGAACAGATCGCACGTACCGTAAAGATACATACCCTGCTGACCGCAACCGGCTATATACTTCGTCCCTGCCTTATCCTGATCGAGATACTGATCATACTTAACGACAAGAAATACAAATATTTCACCATTATCCCAGCCGCCATCAATGGATGTATTTTCGCAACGGCTCTTTTCGGAAGCCATGTTGCTTTCTTTATTGATGAAAACAACCACTGGCATGCAGGCCCCCTCAGAAATTCCATATTCATTTCACAGTTATTTTACCTGGTATGGCTTCTGGTCATCTCCATCAACTCCTTCGCCCATAAAAACAAGCGAAAGAGCGTTGTTCTTTTTGTAATGGTGCTTCAGGCGGTTTTGGTTGCCATACTTGAAGTTCATGCCGTTGAGCCAAGCTATACCGATGCCATTACGGCACTTTGCATATTTGAATATTACATATTCCTGTCGACGGTTTACCGTCAGCGTCTTAAGGAACAACTTGACGATTACGTCGTTGAGATCGAGGACGCAGGGCTGAGGCTTGAGAAGCTTACGAAGGAAGTCATCGCTGCTTTCGCAAACTCCATCGATGCCAAGGATAAGTACACACACGGTCATTCTTCCCGAGTTGCGGAGTATTCAAGGCGTCTTGCGCAGATGAACGGAAAAACAAAGGAAGAATGCGACGAGATCTACTACGCAGGTCTCCTTCACGATATAGGTAAGATCGGCGTTCCCGAAAACATCATCACCAAAGAAGGTAAGCTGACGGCCGAGGAATACGACATGATCAAGCAGCACCCGGTTCTGGGGGCCCAGATCCTCGGAAGTATCAAAGAGTTCCCTTATTTAAGTGTGGGTGCCAAGGGCCATCACGAGCGTTACGACGGTAAGGGCTATCCCGACGGACTTAAGGGTGACGAGATCCCCGAAATGGCAAGGATCATTTCCGTTGCGGATGCTTACGATGCAATGAGTTCCAAAAGAAGCTACCGTGATCCCATTCCCCAGCAGAAGGTGCGTGAAGAGATCGTTAAAGGAACGGGCAACCAGTTCGATCCCGAATATGCACGTCTCATGCTTCACTTAATCGACGAAGACCTTGAGTATGCCATGAGTGAGCGTGAAGAAAACGGTGACTTTGCTTTGAAGGACGATATCATCGTCGCAGAAAACAGAAGCGTTGTTTCGGACGGCATTCTTCTTAATCCCTTCAAGACCACGATTACCATGAGCATCTCTCCCACGGACGAGGCCAAAGGTGCTCCCTCTCCTTCCATTATTCTTTTTGATTCACTGGACGGAAAGGTTCATTCCGATGAAAAAGAAGTTAAGGACCTTAACTACTTTGAATACGGCGAGATCAACAAGGAGCTGGAAACCACCGTTATCGGTGCAAGAAAGATGGAAGTAAAGATCATTGACAAGGAGTCTTCAAGGATCAGAGATCATGGCGATTTCATTATCGAGGGTGTAAGGATAAAAGACCATGCACTGGTAAGGCTTATCGGAAAATCACAGTCCGCCGAAATCACTGTTGCTTTGCCGGATAATACAAGATTTTTGTTCCTGGCACTTTCCGGAACAAACTGCCATTACCAAAACATTCATACTTATAAAAGCGATGCGGAATCTCCTGAGGATTACATTCCGAGGATTGCCGAAGAGATCAGTTACATCAACGGTCCCGTGGGTAACGTTCCAAACGTTCAGGTTGACGGTTACCGTACCGCTCATTCCGAAGGCTTTAAGATCATGGACGGACTTAAGATCTCTTTCCATGCGAAGTGTCTTCCCACCGCAAGGCTTGTATGGCACTGTCCTTTCATTGATATCTACGGTTCCGATACGGGCGTTGTAAACGACTACTCCTATCGCGACCTTGCATTCATGAGATTCGACGGAGAATTTTGGGAATGCGATCCCGGATGTTCGGCTCAGCTGAATGTTGAGAAGACTCCGGAGTTCCAAAACTGGGATGTATGGAAAAAGTACAATCAGGACGGCTTTGATGCAGTGGTAACCTTCAAGGTTGAGGACAACCGTATCACCATCAGTACCGAAAACGCAGGCATCTCGGTTCACAACGTGGCCATCATGACAGATGTGGACAAAGATATCTACGCCGCCATCACCGGCGACCAGGTGGCTATCACTAATATTCATACGAATATGCCGAAGATCATTTTTGAGTAAACAATTAAAGGGTTCTGCCTTGTGGCAGAACCCTTTTTTAACCCGTTGGCACGCGCTTTCGCTCGTTCGCACCCGCTTCCGGCGCCTCGCCCGGGGTAGCTGCCACCGTTATCGTATCATGTTTCAGCACACGCCCACCACTTCTCGCATCTTCAATTGCCTCATTTAACCCTGAAACAATACTGTCATAAACGCGCTCTTCTTTTACCTTTTCCATAATAAGATGCCCTCCTTATCAAGGTTTTTGTAGTACGGAAGAACACGTCTCCATTCGCGATAATTGGTATCCTCTATCGTCACAACAGATAAAACTATACCACACTCCAGTTCATAATCCACAACTATTTCCGTTAAAGCATCGTGCATGTCGTTGGTTTCGCCATCTTTAAGGATAAGTGCTATATCCATATCCGACTCAGCCGTTTCATCGCCACGGGCATAGGATCCGTAAAGAACAATCTTGTCGATAATATCTCCATAAACTCCATTGATTTTTCCGCACATGGCAAGAACATTCTTCATCAATTCAGGGTGGTTCCGCCAGATTTCCGACCTTTTGCGCCAATTACGATAATTACCCGACTTCACACGCTTATCCTCAGGATACTCGGCAGTCTTTGGAATCAGCCACTGGTTCCCCACCTTTTCACCTTCAAGAAGCCCATTAATGAGTATTTTGCGGATGTTCCCGGTATCTTTATGCATTAACTGAGCATATTGCGTAACAGTATAGTATTCACTCATAACGCACCTCCTGTATTAACTTTAACCCGAAGTCGTGTAAATGTCAATTGAACAACAAAAAAGCCTTGGAAGAATAATCTTCCAAGACTGTTTTTTTAGCCTATAAAGCGCTCTGTCCGCTCCATTACATCCTTTAGAGTAGCTATATCTGTCAGTGCGTCGCCGGTTTCCAGAGAATGGTTTGCGGCCGGGTATGTGTACAACGGAATTTTG
>JAEEGL010553672.1_pt1 | contig 26773 bp, 20 predicted proteins | sample 9134231 | NCBI WGS metagenome assembly JAEEGL01 (sample SAMN16246548, study PRJNA631951) | gut metagenome | biome: gut microbiome; feature: rumen; material: fiber-attached | host: Bos | place: Iran: Karaj | collected 2018-10 | reverse complement strand
TGCTGTATGTTTTCGGTCCGGCGACGGCTCCCATGCCGCTGTGGATGTCGATACTACCGCCTTTGGTGGCCATCGTGATGGCCTTATTAATTAAGGAGGTGATTTCGTCGCTTTTCGTCGGCATCCTGACAGGCACTTTCATCATGGCCTATTATGGCGGCGCAAGTCCGGCCTCTGCCTTGGGTGGCGGACTGCTGAGAGTGGTGGATACCTACGTCGTGGGCTCTTTGTTTGATGCCGACCATGTGACGATTATCGTCTTCACCCTGATTATCGGCGGCATGGTGCGCATCATCACTGCCAACGGCGGCATGCAGGGCGTGGTCAACTGGCTGTCGCGTCGGGCACGTGGACCACGTTCAGGACAACTGATGACTTTCTGCATGGACCTCTGCATCTTCTTCGATGACTATTCCAACACCCTCGTGGTGGGCAACACCATGCGCCCCATCGCCGACAAGCTCAAAGTCTCTCGCGAGAAGTTGGCTTACATTGTCGACTCCACCTCGGCCCCCGTAGTGGCCGTGGCTTTCGTCACCACATGGATTGGGGCAGAGCTGAGCTATATCCAGGACGGCATCAAGGCCATCGGTTTGGAAGCCTCGGCCTATTCGGTGTTTTTCCATTCCTTGGCTTACAGCTTCTATCCTTTCCTCACCTTGGGTTTCGTGTTGATGATCATTTTCAGTGGGCGCGACTTTGGTCCGATGTTAACTGCCGAACGTAAGGCACGTATGGCTTCGGCGATGGAGACTGAAATATCCGACAACGTGTCCAAACCAGCCCACATCATTGATGCCTTGATTCCGTTGGCAGTGTTGATTTTTGGCACGATTATCGGGCTGATAGTCACAGGCTATGATGCTTCGGTGTGGAATGATGTTGGAACGAGTTTTTTCCCAAAACTCTCGGCGACCATCGGTTCGGCCAATTCCTACTTGGCTTTGCTTTGGGCTTCGGTGCTGTCGCTGCTCACCGCCATCGTGATGACCTTGCTACGGGGCGAAATGGCGTTTGGAAAGATCATGGAGGAGATGGTGGAAGGCTTCAAGGCCATGTTCAATGCGGTGCTTATCTTGACGATGGCATGGGCTATCGCCTTGGTGACCAAAGACATGCATACGGCAGAGTTCGTTTCGCAACTTTTGGTGCAATGGTCGCTATCGCCAGTGGTGGTTCCCGTGCTGACCTTCCTCCTGGCTGCCTTGATTGGTTTCTCGACGGGGACCTCATGGGGCACGATGGCCATCCTCTATCCTTTGATTCTGCCTGCCTCATGGCTGCTCTGCCAAGAGCAAGGTCTTAGCGTTGATGCGACAATGCCCTTGTTCTACAATGTGGTTGCCTCGGTGCTAGCAGGTTCCGTCATGGGCGACCACTGCAGCCCAATTTCTGACACTACGATTATGAGTTCATTGGCCTCGAGTTGCAACCACTTGCAGCATGTCAGGACACAAATGCCCTATGCCTTCATTGTAGGTGGCGTGGCGATGCTGTTAGGCGTGTTGCCTACGGCCATGGGTTTGCCCTCATGGGCGGCGTTCTTGATGGGTTTTGTGGTGCTGGTGCTGGTGGTTCGTTTTGTAGGGAAGAAGGTATAATAATGAACATAAAAACAAAATGTATTCTTTTGTAAAACACTAAAAACATCAAATTATGAAGATACTTTTCTCAATTTTGGCCCTAATGCTGGTTTTCGCTGGCTCGGCCAACGCCCAATGGACCAGTCCAGGAAACGGCACTATCTATGATATAGACGCCCTTGTTACCGAAAGCGATGGTGGCGTTGTTTGTCTCGGCGAACAACCCTACAGTCAGGAACGACCAGTTTATCGATTCATGGCCGACATCACCATTTCTCCGAACGACCATCTCCTCATCCCAGAGCATAATTTCATTGAGTTTGACGATGTTACGCTAACCATCCAAGGCTCCCTGACCGTTGAAAACTTGCATTCCGACCCAGGCAACTTTTTCGACAAAAGTCCCGAAAATGAAAATGCACATCCCCGAATCCGTATTGAGGACGCCACGGGTGCAAGCATGTTTGAGCGTTGTGTCTTCCTTACCTTCAGCGGCATTCAAATCATCAATAGTGAGGTGACTTTCAACAACTGCCACATCAATCATTTCGACACGTTTCATCAGTCCTCGGCCATCAACATCATGAACTGTGACCCCGTTTTCACGAATTGCTCTTTCTACAGCAACGAAGGCGCGGCCATCAGCTCGCCAGCCAACGCGAACGGCTCACCGCAAATCCTCAATTGTTATTTCCTTTACAATGTGGTAGACAATACCAACCAGCCCCAAATCAACCTCGGTCCGGGCGCTGCCGACACCATCCGTATCGTGAATTGCACCATCAAAGGTGGCAGCTACGACATGTCGGGAGGCATCAGCGTCGCCGACCTGATGGGTACTGGTGACACCAAAATCCTGTTGAAAGACAACATCATCAAGAACAACCGATACGGCTACAACCAGCAAGGCTACAGGCTCGGTTCGCTCATAATCGGCAACCAATTTTTGGACAACAACCTTGAGGCCAACCCTAATAATGGCGGTAGCGGTGTCAGCATTTATGGTATGGACGCAAACAACAAGGCCAAACTTCGCAACAACCTGATTTCTGGAAATCTATGGGGTATCACCACCATCTATTACCACGACGTTGATATGGGTACCGAAGACGATTGGGGCCATAACGTCCTTTTCGGCAACGGTAATGGCGGTGCCGAATATGCCATCTACAACAATGGTTATTCTGACGTCTATGCCATTGGCAACTATTGGGGCTACAACGAGGAAGAGCAAATCGAAAGCGTCATCTGGCATAGCGTCGGGGAGGTCATTTGGAGACCCTATTACGAGTTGCATCCTGAAGTGCTTGACCTGGTGGCCTCACAGGAAATGAACCCTAGCCTTCCCTTCTCAACAGACTACCATGGTGTTATCGACGCTGAAAGCCAAACCATTACACTCAGCATACCCGAAGAGGAACTTATCTTTTATGGCAATCCGATGACTCATGTGACGCTATCCCTTATCCTGCCTTTGGGCATTTCTTGCAGCATCGACACTCCCTATGACTTTATGATAAGCATCGAGCAACCCTACAATTTTACCTTAAGCGCGCCCCATGGAGAAACCCAAGAATGGACCATTTTGCCTGAAACATATACTTACCTTGAAGAGCCCAACTTGAATCCTATTGCGGTTTGCCACCTCACTGCGGAGCAAAAAATCCTCATCAGCGGGTTGCAAGAGCCGAGCCAAGTTAGGGTTTGCAACCTTTCAGGACAAACCTTGTATTGCAGAAGCGTTGAAAACCAATCGATGACACTATCTACAAGCGGTTTTCCCAAAGGAATCTATATCGTTACCATCGTTAGCTTTTACGGTTCAGAGAGCCGCAAAATCATTGTGGATTAGGCTTAACGCCCATTGGTTACTACACCCGCTGTCCCTCGTACTGCTGCACCTCATCATATTTATAGACCAACTCGATACCCACTTGCTTGAACATTTCCTCGGTCTCGGCACCGTCGTGGTAGCGGCGTTCGCACACCACGCGCACGATGCCGCAGTTGATGATGAGCATGGCGCAGGTGCGGCAAGGCGTCATGCGGCAGTATAAGGTGCTGCCATCTAAGGCGATGCCGCGACGCGCGGCCTGACAGATGGCATTCTGCTCAGCATGGACGGTGCGCACGCAGTGCTGGGTGACGCTGCCATCTTCATGGATGGTCTTACGGAAGAGGTGTCCCACATCGTCGCAGTGCGGCAGGCCGCGCGGTGAGCCTACGTAGCCCGTCACCAAGATCTGCTTGTCCTTCACGATGACGCAGCCGCTGCGTCCACGGTTGCAGGTGGCGCGCTCGCTGACGGTGTCGGCCAGGTTGAGGAAATAGTCGTCCCACGAGGGGCGGACATGGAGCTGGGTCAGCACCTTTTCCACCTGCTGGTGTAGCTGGGGGATGGAGCCGTCGTTCATGAACACGAAGTCGGCCTCCTTGATGCAGGCACCAAGGTTCTGCTTGTTGGGGTCGGTGGCCGTCATCTCGCGCTCTTCGTTAGCCACGAAGGTGTCGAAGTCGATGTGATCGGTTTCCGAGCCGCGCAAGTAGATGCGGTCATAGCGGATTTTGCGGTCGGCGTCGACGGCGAAGAGGTAGAACTCGCCTTTTTCGCGCAGTGAGTGGATCTCACCTGGCGTACGCACACTCTCAATGACGGCGTTCTTGCCTTCGGTCTTGGCGCGCTCGAAGAGCTGGTCGGTGATGTAACTCGGGCAATGCGCGGCGCGCAGGTCGTTGCCCACGAGTGTCAGCGTGTCGCGGTTCACCTCGAGGCCGCGGCGTTGGCATTCTTCCGTGATGTAGGCCCGCACCGAGTAGTGCACGAAGCCCTTCTCCTTGACGAGATAGTCGACGATGGTGCCTTTTCCCGCACCTAGTGTACCTGTAATACCAATAATAATCATATTCTCTAAACTTTAAACTCTAAACTCTCAACTCTACACTATTTCACTTGTTCCTTGATTTCAACCACCCACTTCGTGACATCAGCAGGTCGGAATTGCCGCATCTTCTCGAGCAGGTCATTCGCGTCATCGCTGACGATGAGGTTGTCGGCGTGTTCCTTGCGCATGAAGCCTTCGTGGGCGATGTGTTGGATGAACGCGACGATGCCGTCATAGTAGCCGTTCACGTTGTAGAGGGCCACGGGCTTGTCGAAAACGCGCAGCTGGCTGAGCACATAAGCCTCGAAGAACTCGTCCATGGTGCCGATGCCGCCTGGGAGGGCGATGAAGCCGTCGGCCATGTCCTCGAGGATCTTCTTGCGTTCGGCCATCGATTCCACCACGATGAGCTCGTCGATGTCGGGGTGACCAACGTGCATGTCGAGCAGGTGTTGGGTGATGGTGCCGGTCACCTTGCAGCCGCGTTCCATCATCACATCGGCGATGATCTTCATGAGGCCCACGCTGCCACCGCCGAAAAGCAGCTCGCAACCGTTGTCAGCCAAAACGTGCCCCAACTCAGCGGCTTTCTCCTTGTAAATGGGGTCGAAGCCCATGCTGCTGCCGCAAAATATGCAGATTTTCTTCATCTGGTAAATTTTTGCAAAGGTAATGATTTTTATTCAATCACCATCTTCTGCGCCTAAGTTTGTCTTCGTTCTTTTTTCCCACAAAACCTACAAAACTCACAAAACTTACTTTCTGTCAGGCCGGCTTGCCAACCGGCTCGCCGACGGGAAGCCTCCGTTCTGAATCATGTTCGGAATGAGGGGCAGGCTTCCCATAACATTGCCTTTGTAGGACTTCAGACATACTTGCTCGCCACGAACAAGTCATCCATCGTGACCACTTTCTGAAACCTTCCACTATAGATGCCATTTTTCAGACCGTATGTGGTAATCAACGTCAACTGTGGATTTTTTCGACGTCCTGTCTTTTCGGTGACGGCAACTATTTTGTTGCGGAGTTTTTCGTCATAGTCCTTGTCGATGGCGAACGCTCCCTGAACAAATTTCATCTCGCATACGTTGACAACTCTGTCGGCCCGGTCGATGAGCATGTCGATTTGCGCGCCTGGTGTATCACTTTCCGAAATGAGCCTCCAGGGATATATCTCTGTGTGAACGCCTTGGATGCCTAATGCCCGTTTGATTTGCTCCTGGTGTGCGAAACAGACGTCCTCAAACGCTTGTCCTCGCCAAGGGCTGAGTTTGGGCAAGTTCTGGTTGTCTTGCCAGAATGTTTTGTTGTTGGTGGGATGCTTTAGTGCAAAAGTCAGGTAAAACAGGCAGAAAGGGTCGGCGAGTTTATAGTATTTATTTCTTTTGGATTCCCCGAAATTGAAGTATGAGGTGATGATGTCACACTCTTCCAAAGAAAGAAGAATCTCTGAAATGTTTCCTCCGTCGGTAATTCCAAGTTCCTTGCAGATTTGGGGACGTAAGACGCCATAGCGGTATTTGCTGATACATTCAACAATCTTCTTGAATTTGTCGTTATCTGCAAACATGGACTGGAATAGACGCTCGTATTCTTTTTCCAATTTGTTGCCGCGGCTGAAGAAAACAGCGTCCACATTCTGGGCCAACGACTTCCCTTTCTCGAACAAGGAAAGATAATATGGGATCCCTCCGACAATCATGTAAGATTGTACAATATCATAACGATCCATCAGAATTCCCCGTCTCTGAAAATAGGTTTCCGTCTCGGAAAGTGTGAAGGGATGAAGGTGGATGTCACGGGATGTCCTGTCATATAGTCCTCCGTTGTTGTTTATCAATTTGTCCAACATCCACGTGGTGGCACTTCCTGCGGCAATAAACAACAGTTTGTGTCGGCCAGAAGCATATCGGTTCCAAAAGTGTTCCAAAGCACTCATAAAACCTGCTCGAGGTGTGTCCAGCCAAGGCAGTTCATCAATAAACAGTACCAGTCTTTCGTCGGCAGGGTGTTGCTCTATAAGTCGCCAAAGTCTTTCAAAAGCATCGAACCAGTCTTTTATTGGGGTGTCATCGTGATACCCATACAGTTTCAGTGTCTTGTCAAACTCGTCCAGTTGGATTCTGTAAAGCAATTCTGGCTGTCGGTCTTTCAACTCACGAGGAGATATGGCAGTATGAAAAAAAGCAAATTCATCGCTGAAATACTCTCTGACAAGAAAAGTTTTGCCTACACGCCGCCTACCATACACGGCGACAAACTGGGGAAGCTCCTCCTCCATAAGGACATCCAACTGATGGATTTCAGTTTCTCTCGCGATAATGGAATCTCTCATAAATCATATAAAATTATTTGGCGGCAAAGATATAAAAAATGTATTTCGCCGCCAAATAATTTGCAATTGTTTTGTATGTTTTGTTAGTTTTGTGACATCATCTCACTACTAACTTTTGCGTCCTGACATCATTCCCGTTGATGAGGCGTAACACATAAACGCCAGGCGTCATCCCGCTTGTAGAGACGCGATTTATCGCGTCTCCCTGAACGATGACGCGTCCCGTCACGTCAATGATCTGCAACACACCCTCGCTGTTGACGATGATGTTGCCATTGCTGATAAACGCAAAGGCCTCGTCGGACGCTGAGCCTGTCGAAGCGTCTTTCGTACTGAAGACCAATTTGAAACGGCTTTCATAGTCCGTCGTCTTGGCTTGGAAGGTATAGGCTGGCAGCCTCATTGCGGGCGAAGACCCGCAATCTCCTGCCAGCAGGTCAACATCCGCCCCCGTCATGTTATCAATCAAGTGCAGGTAGGCCATCTCTACGCCTTCGGGATTGACCGAAATCGTGTAGGTGCCGTTTTCCTTGGCCTCGAAATTCAGCGGCATCTCGCCTTGGCTCTCGGCATTGACGATAGCGTATGCCTTATTGTCTTGTGGTATGTAAAGCTTGGAGAGGCTTTCGTTGAAGTAGAACTTCTGCAATGAGATGCCCTCGTTGAAGCTGATGACGGCGTTGTCCTGCATGGATGAACCGCCACGGTTGGTGGCTTGCTGAGCCACAGTCATTTGCAATGTTCCTTGGTTGGCAGTGCCTTGTTGTGTCGCTTTGGTAAAGGTAACCGCTGGTTCTGTTTCCGTTGATTCTGCTCTTACCAAAATGCCCGTGCAAGGTGGAATGGTTGTGGTTTGGTAATCCGAAACCGCTTCAACAGTGGTGCCCTCAGCGTTCATCTTATAATAGGCTCTATTGACGTAGGCTTCCACGGGGAACGGGTTGCCCACCAAATGCCAGCCACGCATATTGGCATCGGGATTGCTTGCGTCATAGGGGATTTCCACGACTTTTGTCTCTTCCATGTTGAACGGGCTAGTGAACACCAATGTTTCACTGTACTTGCGGGCATAAAGATAGCCACGGCCGTTGACGAGCTTGAAGTCAGAATTGTGGGCTTTGTAGTTCTCCCATTCCTTAAATTCGCCATTGATTTCAGCTGGGGATTGGTTGAAGCGGTAGAGGTCGTAGTCATGTGAAGTTGGGTCTGGCTCATCGTTCACTATGGGGAAGAGGTTGCTGACGTCACTTGGGGCAATGCCGCCTTCAGTAGCCACAGGCGAAGCGATGAACATCCAGCCACCGTTGGTGTCGCCGTAGCCAGCCACATACAAGCTACCTTCGCCAAGCGTGGTGAATAAAACGTTGCTCCATTCTGAGGTCTTTTCGCCCTTCACGGACTGCACGTAAACGGCATAGCCGGTCGTGGCGGTGAGGCCGCTCAAAGTGTAGGACAAGCTGGTGATGCCCGTGACGTTTGTCACGTTGCCTTGGGCGAGAGCATCATCGTCTTCGACGGTCATGTTCACGCAGTCGTTGGTACTGCTTTGATCTAACGTAACGGTGAATGTGTAGTGCTTGCCCGCCTCGAAGACGAAATCATTCTGCCGACCGCCTACATTGCCGTTTTCTGAGGCAATCCACATGCGGTCGCCGGGCGAGGGGTTGGTGATGCACCAGTCATAGGTGCCGGCGGGGATGGTGATGGTAACTTCTGTGACGGTTGTGCCGTTAACCACGTTAGAGGTATTCAGGGCACCATCCGCATTCACGGGAATCTTGTACTCGAAGAGGGCATACGTCTCGAGTGAAGCATCTCCAGAACTGGTCAGTCCTCCCGTTTCGGGAATGACGGTGCCGTAGGTGTTGTGGTCTTCATCAAGGAGCATCTGATAGCCTGTACCGTCTTCCCATACATCGTTAGGCACATAGAGCGTCACCTTGGCCATTCCGCCTTGGCTGTAGCGCAGGTTGTAACTGTCGCCATAGCCCGTCCAGTTGAGGGTGGCCGTGTTGGCGCTGAGGGCGGTGGCGCTGAGGTCGAAGGGAGCGATGTTGTCGTTCAGGGTGGTCAGGGTGGCTGTCGATGTGTAGTAGGTGCGGCCGCCATAGTCAAATCCCACCTGGTATTCGTAGGTGGTGTCAGCTGTCAAGTTGGTCAGTGTGGTGCCGGTGGGAGAAGCGTTAGACAAGGTCGTCCATGCGCCGCCTGCATTGTCATCGTAGAGGCCGAAGTCATCGACCACGAGGTAGAACTCGTCTTGGCAGTTGAAGTGGCGGATGGCGATGTAGCCCTTTCCGTTGTAGGCGCTTAGGTCGGCGGTGTATTCCTGGTATTGGTTGGTGGTCTCGGTCTCGCGCACCAGTGTGTCGACCGTGCTCAGCAGGTTTCCGCCTGCATCGAGGAAATCGCCTGTGGTGGAGAGGTAGATAGCGAAATGCTCCCTGAACTCATCTTCGTCCTGACCTTTCAGCCACACCTTCATCGTTCCGCCCAGCGTGAGCTGTGGCGAAACAAGCCAGTTGTCGGGCCGCAATGAGCCAACATTATTGATATAGCTGGCCGAATACATACAGCCATCGCCGCAATGGGACATGCCTTTCTTCGTGCCGTCGCTGTATTCCCAGTTGTTCCCGCCGCCGTCGTTTTAGCTGGCGGTGTTGTCAGAGATGCTGCCGCCGCTCATGTTCATGGTACTGTTGCCGGTGATGTTCACGCCGCCGCAGTTTTTGTTGGCATTGCCACTTTGGATGGCGCGGTTGCCGCTGATGCTGCCGCCTGTGAGATTGAAAGTGCATTGGTCAACCAGGTGGATGCCGCCAGCGTTGCCCGCCTCATTGCTGCTGACGGAGCCGCCGCTGATGGTGAGGGTGCCGGTGTTGTAGATGCCGCCGCCCTTGTTCGATGCGGTGCAGCCTGTGATGCTGCCGCCGCTCATGGTCATCGTGCCGGTGTTGTAAACCGCGCCGCCGTTGGTGGCCGTGGCGTTCTGGAGGGTGACGTTCTGAAGGGTCAACATGCCTTCATTGTAAATGGCGCCGCCATCGAGGGTGCCGCCGTTGCCGCCGCCGTTCAAGGTGCCGTTGCCCGTAAGGGTGAGCGAAGGCATGTAAGGCAACGAGCCTTGCGACACCACGTGGAAGATGCGGATTGTCGGATTTTCGGCCATGATGGTCTTGCCGTTCATGTTGATGATGGCACGATAGCGAACCTCGATTTCCCCGTTTGCGCTGGGGATAGTGATGTTGTCTGTCAGGTTAAAAGTGTAATTGTCATACTGCTGATTTGTCAGATAGTTGCGCAAATCGCTCTCACTGCCGACATTTTTTGAATTTTGTGCCCAAGCTGTCGCCGTGAAGGCCAAGAGGGCGAGGAGAAGATAAAAACACTTCTTCATGGCTCAGTCTTTTTTCTTGTTCTTCAACAGTTAGGCTGCGCCCATGCCGGCGAGGAGCAGGATGCCGGTGCCCAAGGGGCCGTTTTGGTCATCGTTAGAACCGTGTACAATAGGCAGGTCAATCAGACCATTGGTGCCGTTTCTGTTGCCGCCAATCGTGGTGCCCAGGCCGAATAATCCTGCATTCCCGTTGTCATCCATTCCAAAGTACGTTTCAGGGACGAAGGTCTCCTCTTCTGCGTATCCGTAGGGCAAGAACATCTCGTCGTTGGGGTTTTCAAACATGGTCTGGCCCATTCCGAAGAGGCCACCCTTGGTTTCGTACATGTTTTCGTCGATTTGGGCGGTCAAGCTCAAGCCCATGCTCAGGACGATGGCAATTGTCAGTGCTAGTTTTTTCATTTGTTTTTGTTGATGTATTTGTTATTAAATTTGTTTTTATTTGATTTTGAGCATATTGGCTCAAATGAATGTTAAAGGCGCAAAAGTACGAAAAAAAGTTAAATGTCCTATTTTTGACCGGATTTGATGCTATTTTTTATTTTTGCAACCCAAATTCCGTGCGACAATGAATTTTGAAATACGTAGTATTCGACGAAGTCAATTTTGAATCTTTAAATCCCTGAATAAAATGACCCGAAACATAGGCATCCTAGGCGCCATGGCGCAGGAAATTGACGAGGTGAAAGCCCTCCTGACCGAAAAGACCATCGTCAACATCGCGAACCGTGAGTTCGTGGTGGGCAAAATCGGCAACGTGCGCTGCGTGGTGGCCTTCTCCAAATGGGGCAAGGTGGCCGCCACCATCACCGCTACCTTATTGATTCAAGAGTTCGCCGTGACGGACTTGATTTTCATCGGCACTGCAGGCGCCTTGGCCGATGGCCTTAAGGTGGGAGACATCGTCATCTCCAAACGTCTGGTACAGCACGACTTGGACGCCCGCCCCATCATCTCGCGCTTTGAGTTGCCACTGCTCAACCGCGTCTATGTCGACAGTGACCCCGAACTGACCGAACTGGCAGGCAAGGCTGTGTCCAACCTGTTGGAAAGAGGCGTGGAGCACATGGTAGGCGAGGAGGCCGTCAAGGAATTCAACTTGGCCCCGACCTTGTATTTCGGTGACATCGCTAGCGGCGACCAGTTCGTCAACAGCATTGAGAAACGTAACGAAATCCTCAGTTTGTTGCCCGACATTCAATGCGTCGAGATGGAAGGCGCAGCCGTGGCTCAGGTCTGCCTCGAGTTTGGCACGCCATTCACGGTCATCCGCACCATCAGCGACACCGCCGACCACAACGCCCGCGTCGACTTCAACAAGTTCATCGCGGAGGTAGCCAACGCTTATTCTCGGGCCATCGTGGGTGAGATCATGCGGTTGCTCTAACTGTTGATGCACATCGCATAGATGCTGCCAAAGAATATGAACAAGAAGCATAAGACAGCAAGGGCGACTTCTTTTTTGGTTGGCTTTGATTCTTGATTTCCAATGAAACGTGATAAAGAGAACCTGGTTTTCTTGGTCCTGGGTTTCCTTCGCTTGCTCCCTTCGGGTAGGATTTCGATGTATTTCGGGAATCCGTACAGCATGGTGTTGAGTTTTCCGATGAGGAGTGGAACCATCAGGAGGTACCACAACCCTCCTCCGTAGAGCATGTTCTTGAAGTCCACGTTTCCCCCACGGGCGTTGATAAGGATCAACGCGATGATGGCAGGTAGCAAGAGGAGCAACAAGCTTCGGAAGATGATTTTGAACACACGTCTAGGCGTGATGAATTTGAGGGTGGCTGGTTTCACTCCGTCTCTGAACTTGGCGAAAAACTGCACCTGGGTGTCGTTGTGCGACTTCTCCGTCTTGGGTGAGGTCAGGATCTCCTTGATTTGCTTTTTCTTATGTCGCGCGTTAGCGGCTCCGAAGAATAAAATTAATGAAAACAACACGACAGCGATGATGAGCTCCTGGTCTTCGATCTTTTTGAAGGCCAGCGCGATGACGGCGGCGGAAGCGAGCAAAGGCAAGACCCACCACCACTTGGTGACATTCTTCATCTTTCCGGTCTGCACGGAGATTTTCCCCGTCTGTCCGTTGACGGCCACAGCCACGTCCTTGTCGCATTTCAAGACATAGACCGGCAGCAGGGCGGTGGCGGATTCGTTGGTGTCGTCGAAGAGCGAAACCACCATCTCCTTGTTGTGGTATTGATGTGAGAGCGTCTGGTAGATCTCGAGTTCGGTCTCCGCCTTGATGCGTTGGTTCAGCTCCTCGGCGTCGACATTCGGCACCTTGGCTTGTTGCTGGTTCAGGTAATCGAATTTAAATTCCCGTGCGTCATCGAAATCGAAAGGCTCGATGCCGTCGAGGAAAAGGTTGTCCAAGTCGTTGGAGGCGTTGACGGCCGTCGATTTGAGGAAAGCCTTGAAGTCATAGTCCGAGTCGGAGTGCTCTTGTAGGGCGACGCCAAGGGCACCGTCGTAGCAGCCTCTCACCACCTCGTAGGGCAGATAGCATCCTGTGAGGCGGTCGATCTCGTTGCCGATGGTCTTGGCAGCGGCGAGGCCTTTGTTTTCGTTGACCCATGCCTTGACCTTCTCTTTGGCTTCTTCCAATGTGATCTTGAAAGGGATGATTACCTCGGGGAGGTCGTTGTTGGAGAAGGTGGCGTCGATCATGGTGTTGTGGCAGAAGGGACAGCTGGCTGAAGCCTCGTCGGCAGGAGCCAAGGTCTGCGCACCGCAAGTGGGACATGAGAAAGTCTTGACGTGTGAAAGGTCTTGCTGCAGCCGCTGCTGATGGGTGCTCTTCCAGTGTTTGAAATCCGCTTTCTGCTCGTCGGGTTTGGTGGTCGCGCCACAGTAGTCGCAATGGTACTCTTGCTTGAGGATATCGAATTTGACGGCTCCGCCGCACTGCGGACAACGTATGACTAGAGGGTTGTTGACTTGTTCTTCCATGGTTTCCGAAGTTTAAATGTTGATTCTACCCAAGATGCCGAGGACGCTCATGACCAATGTGATTCCAAGGAACACCACCAAGAAGATGATGGCGAAATAGTTGGTTTTCTGTTTGCCCCTTTTGGATTTCGGCCTGAGGTACTGCAGGATTCTTCTCATTGTCGGGTTTTCCCGGTTGACGGGCTTGCGGCGTTTGAGGGTCCCGTCGGGCTTGATTTCATAATACATAGGATAGCCATACATCATGGTCTTGGCCAAACCGCCAGCCGCCAAGAGGCCAAAAAAGCCAAAGACAATGTACCAAACCAAGCCGCTGCCCACGTGGAGGTCGAGGAGACTCCCCCCTCGGAAAAGTTGTATCGGGATGGCAATCAATACGGGGAGGAAGATGACGGCGAGCAGGCCAAGGACCACCTTAATGATACGTCCAGTGGTGAAGAACTTCAGGACGGCAGGGACCATGCCTTTGCCGAAGTCGGCGAAGAACTCGGTTTGGGTGTCGTTATGCCCTTTCTCCGTTTCGGGGTAGGTGAGGACTTCGTTGATGACTTCCTTGTGGTGGCGTCCATGGGCAACGATGAAGAAGATGATGGCAAACACGAGGCCTATGCCAAAGCCTGTTTCTAAGCCCGACTTAAAGTCAGCTTTCGTGGTGCCCCAAATGGTGCCCGCGATAATAACAGCCAACGTTGCCAAGGTGGGGACGAGCCACCAGCGACCTGTCAGGTTTTTCTGCTTGCCTGTGGCCACGGAGACCTTTCCCGTCTGGCCGTTCACTGCCGCCGCGATGCCGTTGTCGCATTTCACCAGATACACGGGCATGAGCGTAGGAATCGACTCGTTGTTGTCATCGTCGAGGTGGATGGAGACCTCTTTGTTTTTCACTTTCTGCGACAAGTCGTCATACAACTCGGCGTGGGTCTCTTCTTTGATGCGTTCCTTCAACGCGTCGCCTTCAACATTTTGAATTTTGGCGTTCTGACGATTCAGGAGGCTGAAGTCGAAAGTTCGTGCGTCGTCGTAGTCGAACGGCTCAATGCCATCGAGGAACAAATTGTCCCAGTCTTGTGAGGCGTTCACTGCTGTATGGCTCAGATAGGCTTTGAAAGGGTAATGGTTGGCGGTTTCCTGGTCGATGATTTCCATGTCGCCGTTGAAGGCGCCGCGCACGATATGATAGGGAAGGTAGCAGCCCGTGAAACGGTTTAGGTTGTCTTCGATGACCTTTGCGGCCTTGTTGCTTTTGTTTTCCGCGAGCCATGCCTTCAGCTTGTCTTCGGCCTCTTTTTTGGTGATTTTGAAGGGGATGATGATTTCGGGCACGGTACCCGCAAACTCAGCGTCAATCATGGTGTTTTGGCAGAAGGGGCACTCTGCTGAGGCATCGTCAGCGGCGGCAAGGGTTCGCGCACCGCAAGCGGGACAGGCGAAAGCCCTCACGTTGCCGAGGTCTTGCCGGATCTTTTGTTGCTGGATTTGTCTCCAGTTCTTGAATTCTGCCTTTTGCGAGTCCAGCTCGCTCGTTGAGCCGCAGTGTTCACAGACGTACTGCTGTTTGGCGATGTCGAAGCTCTGCGCACCGCCGCAGTTCTTGCAACGGATGACTAAGGGGTTGTTGACGTTTGATTCCATGGCAGTTTTGTTTTATCGGGGCAAAGGTATGAAATCGAAGTTATTTTTCCAACTCCAACCGAATAATCTCCCAAAACATGCACATTCCAGTCTCCAAAATGTCATCAGGAAAGTCAAACTCGGGATTATGCAAAGCAGGCTGTTCCAAACCCGAACCCAAGCCGAAGAAACCGATGGGGCAGACACTCCCGAATCTTCCGAAGTCCTCCGACCAACGGAAAGGCTCTTCCAAATGACCGAGACTTAATTCCAGGTTATTGGCGGCTTGTTCAATGGTTTTCACGCAGTTGGCATCGCTGTTGGTCGCGGCGAAGGCCTCGTGTTCCGTAAAACTGAAGTCAAAGAGATAATCCTTAGCCTTGGCGCGGCAAAGCTCAATGATTTGTGAGGCCATCACCTCCAAATTGTGGTCATCGTAGCTGCGCAAGGTGAGCCAGATTTCAGCATGGCCAGGGGCCACGCCAAAAGTTTCCTCGCCCAAAATGGCATGCGTGATGACAAAGGTGGTCAGCGGCTTCACGGCTTTCAGCTGCTCGCGTTTCTTTTCGAGGTTGTGGATGAGCACGGCCAGCAATTCCGATGGGCTGTGTCCCGTTTCAGGCTGCGAGGCGTGTGCAGTGCGTCCGTCGAAGGTCATTTTCAAGCCAAAAGAAGCTGCTGAAAAACAGCCTTCTTTGACCATGATTTTACCCTTTTCAAAGCCAGGCAGGTTATGGAGCCCGTATGCCATGTCAGGTTTGATTTGCTCAAACAGGGGGTCGCTCAGTATGGCTTGTGCACCTTGGCCGGTTTCTTCGGCGGGCTGGAATAGCAACACCACCTCGCCTTGGTCGGGGCGTTGTTCGCCAAGCCATTGAGCCAGTCCACAGAGGATGGTGGCGTGGCCGTCGTGGCCGCATTTGTGCGAAACGCCTTGGTTTTGTGAACGATAGGGGATATCGTTCGGCTCGGGGATGTGCAGCGCGTCGATGTCGCCACGGATGAGGATGCGTTTGCCTGGGGCTTTTCCTTTATATATTGCAGCCAAACCATAGCCGCCGATTTTTTCAATGATTTGGTCGGGACGGGTCTGTGTTACCCATTCGTTCAAGATACCATTGGTAAGTGTCTCCTGGCCCGAAAGCTCAGGGTGGGCATGAAGGATGTGGCGCAGTTCTATGAGGGTTTGCATAATGTTTTCTTTTGTGCAAAAATAACGTTTTTTGAAATAAGGCCTCTTGGTGTCAGAAATAATTTGTAATATTGCAGTCTGAAAAGGAGGATTGATTATGACCACAATGACCATCAATTACGAATGGGACGATTGGACAGAAGAGGAAGAAAAACAAGCGTTTCTTTGTACTTCAAAGAATAATGCTGCAAAAATGTTTTCAAAAGTCATACAATCCATATTCTAAGATTATCATCGATGCAAAAAACCATTCTCTATCCTTTAAAATTCAAGCCCATTTTCAAAGACAAAATCTGGGGCGGACGCAAAATCAAGGAAGTGCTCGGCATGGACTACGGTCCACTGCCCAATTGCGGCGAGGTGTGGCTGCTCTCGGGCATCTGGGATGAGCAGAGCGAAATCGCCAACGGCGACTTCGAGGGCGACGAAATCAACGACTTGGTGGAGACCTTCATGGGCGACCTCGTCGGCGAGGCTGTCTTCGACAAATACGGCGAGCAATTCCCTCTTCTGCTAAAGATTATCGATGCCAACGACTGGCTATCGGTGCAGGTGCATCCCGATGACGAGTTGGCCGAGAAACGCGGTTTGGGCAACGGAAAAACCGAGATGTGGTACGTGATGCAGGCCGATAAAGACGCTGAGCTCGTCATGGGCTTCAATCGTGAGATGACGCGGATGGACTATGTCAATGTATTGAAAGACAATACGCTGCAATCAGTGCTAAACCATGAGCAGGTGAAGAAAGACGATGTGTTCTTTATCCCAGCTGGGCGCGTCCATGCGTTAGGTCCTGGCATTATGGTGGCCGAAATCCAGCAGACCAGCGACACCACCTACCGCATCTACGACTGGGACCGCATCGATGTGGCGGGTATGCGCCGCGAACTGCACATCCCGCAGTCGGTGGAGGCTATCGACGGGACAATGCCCGAAAGCTACAAGATTGAGGTGCCTGATGTGATGAACAAGACGGTGCCCGTCGTGGATTGCCAGTATTTCGTGACCAACTTGCTCCAGTTGCAAGGCGAGATGGAAAAAGACTACACCAATCTCGATTCATTCGTGATTTTGATTGCTTTGGAAGGGAATTTCACCCTAAACTGGGAAAATGGCGCGATATTTGTAAACCAAGGCGAATGTGTCTTGATTCCGAACCTCATCAAGAAGGTCGCCATCAGGGCAGAGAAATACTGTAAACTATTAGAAGTATATTGCCAACTTGAAGAAATCTAATCTTTAAATCATTGAATATGAAAAAGCTAATGACACTTCTGCTGATGGCTCTGATGGTAACGGGCCTTCAAGCGCAATCGAAATCGGATCTGCCGAATGTGACCTTAAAGGACTTGAACGGCAAGGATGTGAACATCGCCAAATTGTCAAACAACGGCAAACCTATCGTCATCACGTTCTGGGCGACCTGGTGCGGTCCTTGCATCAAGGAACACAATGCCTTGAATGACGTATATCAGGATTGGAAGGAAGAGACTGGTGTGAAGATTTACTCCGTTTCCATCGACGACTCGCGTTCGACCGCCAAGGTGAAACCCACCGTGGAAGGTAAGGGCTGGGATTTTGATGTCCTCTTGGACGTGAACAGCGACCTCAAACGCGCCATGAACGTGAGCAATCCGCCCCACACTTTCCTGATCGATGGCAGCGGCAAGATCGTGTATCAGCACACAGGCTATTTCGAGGGTGCCGAAGATGAACTTTATGAGGAAATCCTTAAAATCGCGAAGAAGAAGAAATAAATCTAGAATGCTGAATGTGGAATGCTGAATGCTGAATGCGAAATGTCACTTTTAAACACGCAATCATAATTCAGCATTCATAATTCAGCATTCATAATTCAGAGTATTGCTTATGCGAAAACATATACTATTTGTCTTATCACTCGCCCTGACCGTCAGTTTCAGAGCGAGTGCTCAGTCGTTGCTTGAGAACAGTCAGGTGAGCGGCAGCTTCCAAACAGACGCCCAATATTACATGCTTGACGAGGGCATTGGCATCACCGACCTCAAAGGCAAGCAGCTCGGTATCAACGGTTTTGGAAAGGTAAACTATACTAATGGCAACTTCTCGGCGGGTATCCGATTCGAGGCGTTTTTGCCTGAGATGAACGGCTTCCGCAGCGAACTGAACGGTGTGGGTTTGGCCAATTTCTTCGCCACATACGACAACGGCTTCATCGGGATGACGGTGGGCGACATCTACGACCAGTTTGGTTGTGGCTTCGTGTTCCGCACCTACGAGGAGTGGTCCTTAGGCATGGACAATGCCTTGCGTGGTGCAAGGGTGGTGTTGCGCCCTGCCCAAGGTGTGACTTTGAAGGCTGTGTATGGCCGCCAGCGTTATTTCTGGGCGCCTTATTTGGAGCGTGACATGAGCAACGATGACTACCGTGGCATTGTACGTGGCGTGGATGCAGAATGGGATCTCAACCAAAGTATCGCATCGCTCAACGACTCCGAGTTCAAGATGAGCCTGGGCGGCAGCTTTGTCAGTAAGAAACAGAATGACCTGAGTTCGTTTTATAACATCCCCGAGAATGTGGGTGCTGCAGCGGCTCGCCTCAATCTCGGTTATGGCAACTGGGCTTTTAGCACCGAATATGCCTATAAGATTAACGATCCCTCGGCCATCAACAACTTCATCTATAAGGAAGGCCGCGCTCTGCTGTCGTCTTTGAGTTATTCTCAGAAAGGCTTTGGCGCCGTCCTGCAGGTGAAACGTGTCGACAACATGAGTTTCAAGTCGATGTACACAGGCAAGCAGAACGACCTCGACATCAACTTCATTCCACCTATTAATTATACGCACACCCACAGCCTGCCTTCGATGTACACCTATTCGACTCAACCCAACGGCGAGATGGCAGCCCAGCTGCAGGTCAACTACACCATCCCCAAAGGGACTGCCCTCGGCGGAAAATACGGCACCAAGCTCGCTCTCAACATGAGTCAGGTGAACGACATCGTCCGCGATTCTGTCCAGTATGGCAACACGATGGCTTTGAACCAGTCGGGCACCTTGGGCTACACTTCCAAGTTCTTCGCCGTCAGCGACCACCGTTTCTTCCGCGACATCAACTTCGAAGTGGACAAGAAAATCAACAAGGACTGGCATCTTACTGCTCAATACATCAACTTGTACTACGACATCGAGACCATCGAAGGTCATGCCGGTTCGCCTGTCGTGAAGGCCAATATCGGATTCCTTGACGTGACTTATAAGATCAACAAGAAGCAAAGCCTGCGCCTCGAACTGCAAGGCCTGTGGGAAAATGAAGTCCACAAAGGCTACGAGGTGGAGGAGAGCGAGAAGAAAGACTATCAGAAGCGTGGCGACTGGGCCTTTGCTTTGCTGGAGTATTCTGTCAACCCGCACTGGTCGTTCTCCGTTGCTGACAAGTGGAACTACGGCAACCCTGTTGAGGAATACCGCGACCATTATTTCACTGGAACGGTTACCTATATCCACGATGCCACCCGCGTCATGTTGAGTGCGGGTCGCCAGAGTGAAGGCGTGGTCTGCGTTGGTGGCGTATGCCGCACGGTGCCCGCCTCAAGCGGCGTTTCGCTGACCGTTTCGACGAGTTTTTAAGACTCGAGACACGAGACTGCAAGACACGAGACGAAGTTAGTCCCGCGTCTCGCGTCTCGAAGTCCCGCGTCATAATAAACAGTTTAATTATAAAAACGAGTAAAAATCAGAAAGATGAAAAGAATACTAAGAATAGGTATGGCATTGCTGGCCGCCATGTTGTTCATGAATGCCTGTGATGTTGAGAAGGAACCTTATATCCAAGGTGCTGAAGATGAGAAGTATATTTTGACATTTAAAGTGGATGGTATTGATGGCGTCATCGATGAGGATGCCAGGATAGTAAGGTTGGATTTCCCCGCCGGAACGGATGTGTCTCACCTGACGCCGACGATCACCGTTTCAACTTACGCTACCATTGAGCCTGAGTCAGGCGTGGCTCAAGACTTCACCAACCCCGTCTATTATACCGTCACCGCCATGAACGGTACCACGGTACAATACATGGTTTCGGCGATGGTGCACGATGCCGAGAACGAAAAAAGCATTTTGTCGTTCCGTTTCGACGCACTGGATAGTGATGGTGCCATCGATGAAGTGCTCCGTAGAGTCGACTTCGTGCTTCCTGCTGAGACCGATGTCACACAGTTGGTTCCTACCATTGTGGTTTCGGAAGGCGCTACGGTGGAACCTGCTTCTGGTGTGGCTCAAGATTTCACCAATCCTGTGAACTATACCGTGACCGCACAGAATGGCACGACGGCAGTCTATACGGTGACGGTCGTTGTGGAAGGCGGTGATGTGGAGCCTACTGGCAAGACAGTGCTTATCAAGGACTTTACGGGTGCCCGTTGCGTCAACTGCCCTGCCGCTGCTGAACATGCCCACAATCTGCAGCATCAGTTGGATGAAGACCATATCTTTATCATGAGCGTTCACGCTGGATACCTGGCCCAACCTTTGGGAAGTTTCCCCGATTTCCTCACCGACGAAGGCACTGCGTGGTATAACAACCACGACTCCAACCCGTTGTTTGCCGTTGACCATGTGGCACTGACAGAAGGGAACACGCTCAACGATGCGCAAATTGACGCCCCTGTGGCTGCCGCTTTGTCGGAAGAGCAATCTTTTGAGATCAGGTTGACTCCCCGATATGACGAAGCAAGCCGCCAATTAAATGTGGAGGTGAAAGTTTACGCTTTGGACGATTTGGATGGTCAGTTTTATATCACGGCTTGTCTGGTTGAGGACCATATCGTGGGCTGGCAAACCATCCCGGGTGGCGTCGACAAGGAATATGATTTCCGTAATGTGTTTCGTGGTACGCTCAACGGTGCATACGGGGAGGAGTTCGAAAGTGCCCATGTCGGTTCCGGCGAAATGTTTAATTTCAATTACAACACTGAGATCAATGCCGAATATAATGCCGACGAGTGTTATCTGATGGTGTATATCCACGACAATAGCCAAGGCGACAAGATCTTGCAGACGGCTGTAAAGAGAATAAAGTAATCTGATACTGAAGGTCTTATGGTCTTCAATTCCATAGAGTTCATCATTTTCCTGCCTATTGTGGTATTGCTCTTCTATGTGCTGCCACAAAAGCTGCGATGGCTGATGCTGCTGGTGGCCAGCTGCGTGTTCTACATGTGGTTTGTGCCGAAGTATATCCTCATCCTGCTTGTCACCATCGTCATCGACTTTTCGGCTGGTGTGCTCATGGAGAACTATAGTGACCGTCCCAAACTGAAGAAAACGTTTTTAGTCGTCAGCATCGTGAGTACGCTCATGGTGTTGATGATTTTCAAGTATCTGAACTTCCTCACGGAGAACCTGTCACTCCTGTGTACCCAATTGGGCATCGAGAAGCACTGGGTGACCCATATCATCCTGCCCATAGGCCTTTCGTTCCACACCTTCCAGAGCATGAGCTATGTGATTGAGGTGTATCGCGGCAACCAAAAGGCGGAGCGGCATTTCGGCTACTACTCCCTCTATGTGATGTTTTTCCCGCAGTTGGTCACGGGTCCTATCGAAAGACCGGGTAATCTGCTGCGACAGTTGCATGAGAAGAAGGAGTTCGATTACGACAACATCGCGAAGGGCATGCGCCTTATCATCTATGGCTTTTTCATCAAGATGGTGGTGGCCGACCATTTGGGTGCCTACGTCGACAAGGTGTATGCTGAGCCGTCAAGCTTCAACTCTTGGAGCGTGATGCTGGCCATGGCCTTCTACAGCTTCCAGATCTACTGCGACTTCTTTGGCTATTCTACCATCGCCTTGGGTTGTGCCAAGCTCATGGGTTTCGACATCAGCGACAACTTCCGCACGCCCTATCTGGCCAAAAGCATCGCCGAGTTTTGGCATCGTTGGCACATTTCGCTGTCCACCTGGTTCCGCGACTATGTCTACATCCCACTCGGTGGCAGTCGCGTCAAATTCGGGCGTTGGGCATTCAACATCTTGGTGGTATTCGTGTTGAGTGGCATCTGGCACGGCGCGGCTTGGACTTTCCTGTTTTGGGGGTTCGCCCATGGCTTGCTGCATATCATTGAGAAAGCTTTGCGCAATCGTTTTCCTGAAAAGGAAACGCAATCCAAGTGGCTGAAAATCAGTCTCGACGTACTACGCGTCGCCAAAACTTTTGTTCTGGTCACGCTGTTCTGGGTGATGTTTCGTGCCACCGACTTTGCCAACATGAAAGACATGTTCGTGGCAGCAGTCACCAATTTCAATGGTGGTGCAAGTCTCGGTGTGAAGCCCGAAATGTGGCTTTATCTCGGTATCTTCATCCTTTCCGACCTGCTACTCTTCAACAGCCGCTTCGACCGATGGTGCGACAACAAGCCCTTGGTGCTGCGGTGGTTTATCTATGGCCTGCTCATCTTCATGACAGTGGCCTGTTCGAGTGTCAATAGTTTTCCGTTCATCTATTTCCAGTTCTGACTATGAAAAAGCTCCTGATCCGCATATTGATGGCTGCCGCGCTGCTTTTCGTCCTTAACTGGATTTATACCAAGTGGTTCTTCAAGAAAGACGTGGCCGAGCATTCCGACATCTTGGAGCTGGTATGGCAGGTGGAAGCTGACAGTTGCCGTATCGTCTATCTCGGCGAGTCGTCGAACAACACCTGTGGTGTCGAGGAACCCGGACGTAAGAAGATCAGCGAATACCTTGCCGAGTATTTCCCTACCGTGAAGACGGGCGACATGACCAAGGAAGCTTCGCATGCCCAGACCTATTACTATCTGCTGAAAAACATCTCCAGGAAGTCGACTGTAGAGACCGTGGTGGTGACCATGAACCTTCGCTCTTTCGATGCCCGATGGATTTATTCCGACCTTGAGACACCGTTGCGCAAACAGTTGGTGCTCATGGAAGACTATCCGCCTTTCATGAACCGCTTCCTGTTGGCCTTGAAAGCCTATCCCATCAAGAGCAAGACCGAATGGGACTCGCTGACACGACAGCACTGGCGTGAAGACCCGTTGGAGTTCCCTTACGAGTTTGAATGGGATAACGTGTACAAATGGGACTCGGCTACGGCATGGCAAGGACGACAGAATTATGAAGGCCAATATGATCCGAAATGGACTGAGCTGGCTTGCCATTACATCAAAAGCTATGGTTTCCAAATCAGGGACGACAACCCGCGCCTGAAGGACTTCGACGACATCGTTGCTCTGAGTCGCAAACGGGGCTGGCATCTGGTCTTCAACCTGATGGCGGAGAACGTCGACAAGGCCAACGAGTATGTGGGTAAGGACTTGATGTTTCTGATGAAGCAGAACCATGATTACCTAATCAACCGTTATGGCAATCTCGATGGTGTGACCGTGGTCGACAACCTCAACTTGGTGCGTGACGTCAACTTCATCGACCAAGACTGGACCACCGAGCATTATTACGAGGAAGGTCGTCGTATCATTGCTGGAAATGTGGCCGAGGCGCTAAAAGCCTATTATCCCGAAGACTATCGCGATCCTCAAACCCTTCACTGGGATGTGGGACATTATTACTTCGGTAATGAAGAGTGCTGCTTGAATGAGGCGAATCCCTTTGGCCCGACTTTGGAGTTGCTGACCAATAGCTTCCAAGCGGATTGGGAACGGGTAAACGTGGCGTTCATGATGTGGCAGACCGACACCTTGCATCAATCGGTGCTAGCTTTGGAAAAAGATGATTATCAAGGTGGTACGGAAACAAAGTATTATCCCTTGAACGATCAGATACAAAAAGTCGGGCGATGGGACTTCGCCACGTTTGATTTCCCCGTGGATTCCGCTATGCGTGCCTCACAGCTGATAAAGATTTTTGTGTACAATCCATCGGATGACATGGTGCGGTTGAAATGCATGGACATTTCATTCCGACCGGCCTACCTGAAGCCTGGCGTTAAAGGGCAATCGATAATACGGTAAGCTGGATTCCTTCCACTTTAAACTTCACTTCCATCCCGCCGAAAGCCATGCCGTAAACCCGCTCAGGGTCGGCTTGGTACTGCGGCCTGGGGTCGTGGGCAAGCACCTCGATAAGGTTTTCTCTTTGGCTTTCAGGGACTTGTTGAAGCAAAGCATCGGGGAAGTCGACCTCTAAAAGGTATTCCGCTGGTGTTGAGGCAAAGCCACTGACGGCGTCGGGATGGCTGTCGGTGTAGGCGATATACGGCTTGATATCGTAGATGGGCGTGCCGTCCATCAGGTCTGCGCCCGACACGTGAAGCACGGGTCCGAGTTTCGGGTCAAGTTCAACACTTTCTAACCTCACCGATGACAGCCCGATAGGGTTAGGGCGGAAGGGAGAGCGGGTGGCGAACACGCCTTTTCGCACATTGCCGCCCAAGCGAGGCGGGCGCACGGTCGGCGACCAACTGTCTCTCACGGTCTCTGAAAACTCCCATAGTAGCCAGATGTGGGAAAACTCCTCCAAGCCTCGAACGGCTTCAGCGTTGCGGTAGTCTGGCTCAAAGACGATGATGGCTTGCAGCGACGGGATGATGCCGCTCTGGCGAGGGATGCCGAACTTGGTCGGGAAGTCGGTGCGGATGCGCGCGATGGTTTTCATGGCGCAAAAATAACGGATTTTGCTGTGCAAGCCAAAAAAAGCCTTACTTTTGCCGTCACAAAACACGCTTGATATGCAAAGCAACGAAGAAATATCCATTTTAGTGCTCTATACCGGTGGCACCATCGGCATGATGCAAGACCCCAAGACAGGGGCCTTGGTGCCGTTCGATTTCGACAATATCTACGCCCATCTTCCCGTGTTGAAGAACTTCGGCTATCAGATTGACTACTATAGTTTTGACCCGCTCATTGACTCCTCAAACATGTCGCCCGACTTCTGGATTCGCTTGGCGACGAAGATAGGGGAGGAGTACGAGCATTATGATGGTTTTGTGGTGCTGCACGGCTCCGATACCATGGCCTACACCGCTTCGGCTTTGAGTTTTATGCTCGAGAACCTCAACAAGCCCGTTGTGCTGACCGGCTCGCAGTTGCCCATGGGCATGGTGCGCAGCGACGGTCGTGAGAACTTCTTGGCTGCCATTGAGATAGCTGCTGCGAAAGACGACGAGACTCCTATTGTGCCTGAGGTGAGTATCTTCTTCCAGAACCAGTTGTTGCGAGGCAACCGTGCCACCAAGTTCAACGCAGAGAACTTCAACGCCTTCATTTCATCGAACTATCCCAACCTCGCCGATGTGGGCATTCACATTAAATATAATAAGGAACGCATCCTGAAGCCCAACTTCAAGAAGCTGAAGGTGCACACTAAAATGGACCGCAACGTGGGTATCCTGAAGCTCTTCCCGGGTATCTCTGAGGACTTTGTGCGTCACGTGTTTAAGACGCCCCATCTCAGTGCCTTGGTCTTGGAGACTTTTGGCTCGGGCAATGCCACCACCGCCGGATGGTTCCTCAATGCACTCAAAGAGGCCATTGATGGTGGTCTCATCATCCTCAACATCACCCAATGCAAGGCAGGTTCGGTGGAGATGGGACGATATGAAACCAGCCTCGACATGGCTCGCATCGGTGTCATCAGCGGCTATGACATGACCACAGAAGCCGCTGTCGCCAAGCTCATGTATCTCATAGGGGAAGGACTGCCCAAGGAAAGAATCCTTGAGATTCTGCAAAATTCCATCCGTGGGGAAATGACGCTTTAGTATTATAATTCAAGCATTTGAAAAAATGTTGGAAGAAAAAATCAAATATTTTTGTTTATCAAATAAAAAATTGTGTACTTTTGGCAACGATTTCAGATAGGATTGTGGGGTAAGGAGAGATTTGGAGAGATGTCCGAGTGGTTTAAGGAGCACGCCTGGAAAGTGTGTGTACTCCAAAAGGGTACCGCGGGTTCGAATCCCGCTCTCTCCGCAGAAAAGTAATGATTGTTTCATCAGAACATAGTAATTCATAACAGTAATAATCAAAACATTCAAACTAAACTATGAAAAAATTAATTGCTTTCCTCATGATTGCTGGCCTTTTCACTTTTGGTGTCAGCAATCTCGCCGTTGCTCAAGACGAGCAAGTGCAAACCGAGCAGACGGAACAGACCGTTGCTCCTGAACAAACTCCCGCCCCTGTGGAGACTGTCGAAGAAGTTACCCCTGCTGTCACAAACGAGGCTGCCCCTGTGACTTTCCGTGAATCCATCAAGAAACAATTCATCGATGGTGGTCCTGGCTTCATGGGCATCGTGTTGGTCATCCTGTTGATCGGTATGGCTATCTCCATTGAAAGAATTATTTATCTGACCCTCGCTACGGCCAACTCGAAGAAGCTTCTGGCTGGTATCGAAGCCAAGATGAAGAACGGCGACGTTGAAGGTGCCAAACAACTCTGCAAGGACACCCGCGGTCCTGTGGCCAGCATCTTCACCCAAGGCCTCATCCGCTATCAGGACGGTCAGTCACTCGAAGAGGTTGAAAAAGCCCTCGTTTCCTACGGTTCAGTGGCCGGTGGTAAACTTGAAAGCGGCTTGAGCTGGATTGGTCTTTGCATCAGCTTGGCTCCTATGTTCGGTTTCATGGGTACTGTTATCGGTATGATCCAGGCCTTCGACGACATCGCCGCCGCTGGTGATATGAGCCCGCAGATCGTGGCCTCCGGTATGAAGGTCGCTCTGTTGACCACCGTGTTCGGTCTGATCGCAGCCATCATCCTTCAAATCTTCTTCAATTTCATCGCTTCAAAAATCGAAGGTATTGTCAACGACATGGAAAACGCTTCCATCTCGTTCATGTACATTCTCGTCAAG
>JAEEGL010440876.1_pt1 | contig 26773 bp, 27 predicted proteins | sample 9134231 | NCBI WGS metagenome assembly JAEEGL01 (sample SAMN16246548, study PRJNA631951) | gut metagenome | biome: gut microbiome; feature: rumen; material: fiber-attached | host: Bos | place: Iran: Karaj | collected 2018-10 | reverse complement strand
GCGCTGCGAAATGCCGACAAGGCCATGTACGAGGACAAGTCCCGCCTCAAGCAGGCAGTGCTGGCCGCCGGCGGACAGCTGCATCGAAGAGCAAGCGATCGATAGGAGAGAACCGAATGTCACAGAGCAGGAAACATTCAGGACTCGCATGGTAGGGTATTTCTATGCTATAATAGATAAAATTGGGAAACTGTGCACCATGAGGGGGAACTCATATGAATCCTGTACTCGTCATCAGGGCAGATATTCTATCGACTCTGATCGTAGCCTTTTTGATCGTTTATGATCGATATTGCGCGAAATTCCGGGAGGGAGATAATTACTTCCTGGGGGTTGCGCTTGCGTGTCTCGGTCATGACATCACGGCACTGATCACAGAGATCACTGTAAATTCCGACACCGTACCCAAGACGGTGAATGATGTGGCGCACATTCTTTTCTTCATGTGTTCCGTGTTATTCAGCGTCCTATATTTCCATTATGCGATGTCGCTGGTCTTCCGAAAGAAGACTCTGCGGATCTACCGTATTGCCTCCGACATCCTCTTTCTGATCCTGTCAATCGTGCTGATCGTGTCACCCATTGAATATCTGCAGGGCGATGGCACCCGGTACAGCGCCGGCATCGGCCCCACCATCTGCTACATGACCGGATTTGTTCTCTTTATGTGTGCGGATATTCTGATAGCTGTTTACAGAAAACGCATTTCGGATGCTATCGTCTACTCCATCCTGCCTATTTCCACCATGGCACTTGCCTTCCTGATCGTACAGATCGTGATCCCGGAATTCCTGTTTACCGGAGGGGCTCTGACACTGATGACCATCGGTCTGTTCTGCGCAACAGAGAATCCCATCGCAAAGCTTGAGAGAAAAGTGTTTTTCGACGAAGTGACGCAGGTTTGGAACCGAAACTGCTATGAGACTGATCTGCAGAGGATTTTCCGCCCGAAGGCGGAGAAGGGCACGGATATCATTTATGTGCTGGGAGATATCAATGGACTGAAGCTGGTCAATGACAATCTGGGACACCAGATGGGGGACCAGTTGCTGGTTGAGACGGCGCAGGTGTTGGAAGAATACATGAAGGACGCCTACCGCGTTTACCGTATCGGCGGTGATGAGTTTGCAGCGCTGTTCCTGGATAAGAATCTTGAGAATGTCCGGGCGGCGATGGCACAGGTGAAAGCGAAATGTGACAGCTTCCAATATGGCGAAGGCCTGCCGGTGGGAATTTCCCTCGGCGTTGCCCGCAAGGAAAAGACGGAGGATCTGTCCGAAACGATCCAGCGTGCCGACAGGGAGATGTACGAAGCGAAGAACGCTTATTACCGCAATCACAAGATCGAGCGTCGGCGCATCATGTGATGATTGTTGCCAAAACTTACAAAAAACTTCATCTGGCAACCTGTTTCTGACGGAGACAGGTTGCCATTTTGCATTACCGTCTCACCCACACCATCATTTCATTCTCGCCCCGGTTGGCCCAGGTGTAGTAAGGGATGTAGGTCAGCTCGCAGGGGGTGCCCTCCCGGAAGCCCTGTGCGATGAGAGCGGGATAGTCATGGCCGGCGATGGTGACAGTGGATTCCCGCAGGGGTGCGTCCGGATTCACTCGGAGAAGGTGGAGGTTCTTGCCGTTGTCGACTTCCTCCAACGTGTAGACCACAGGTCCCCGCATAAGCGCCAGCTTGCCCACATCTGAGCGAATCCGCTTGTCCGCTTCATAGAAGGAAGTGACGATAGGCAGATTCAGCTCGATCTCCGTACCGGGAGTGAAGGTGCCCGTGAGGTAGACATAGCCACGCTCGGTGCGAGAGGTAAAGCCGGTGGGAATGGACAGGGAGTAGGCCCCTGTATGAGCGGTTTCTGAAACGGGCTGACTGTCTGCCATGTGGAAGGAATCCTTGGTCAGATTTGCTCCTGCATTTCCAACCTCTCGATACAACTTCTCCTTAGTCGTCTCCGATCCGCCGGGAATCCGCAGCGCCAGGGTGAAGTTTGCTTCCTCTCCGGTGTAGCGGAACTTAATCTTACCGGTGGCAGGATAAGAAGATTCGATAGTAAATCCCGCCTTCTTTCCGTTTTTCTCGGTTTCCAGCTCCCCTCCCAGATACAGGTGCACAAAGAGAGTGTCCTCATTCTCCGTATAGGCATAAGAAGGCAGAGAACTGATGAGCCGCGCCAGGTTGGGCGGGCAGCAAGCACAGCCGAACCACTTGGGGCGCACGGGACGAACATGGTGCTTCCGCTCATCTCGGCGACAGGCCTCCGGGTACACTTCCAACGGGTTTACGTAGAAGAAACTCTTGCCATCCAGCGCCATACCGGCCAGCACGGTGTTGTACAGCGCCTGCTCCATGACATCCGCGTAGTCCGCGTCCGCTTCCAATTCCAGCATCCGGCGGGCCCAGAACATGAGACCGATGGAAGCGCAAGTCTCCGAATAGTTGATATCGTTGGGCAGGTCATAGGAGAAGGTGAAGGCCTCCCCGTTGGGTGTGGAGCCAATGCCTCCCGTAATATACATTTGCTGCTTGGTCACATTGAACCACAGATTTTTACAGGCATCGATCAGCGCCTGATCTTTCGTGATCCGCGCGATATCCGCCATGCCGGAGTACAGATACACAGCCCGGACTGCATGACCGGTGGCCTCTTTCTGCTCCCGGACGGGGAGATGGGCCTGATGATAGGCCGCGTTGGTGTAATTATCGTGCTCCTCCACAGCGGAGAAGTAGCAGGGTGCCTTACCCCGCTCGTCGATGAAAAAGCGGCTGAGATTCAGGTACTTTACCTCACCGGTCACTTCGTAAAGCCGCACCAGTGCCATTTCTGCGATCTCGTGGCCGGGGTAGCCTTTGCACTGACCTTCCGCGGGTCCGAACTTCTCGCAGAGCAGATCAGCGAAACGCTTTGCCGCGTTCAGCAGCTTGTCCTTGCCGGTAGCCTGATAGTAAGCAACGGCGCCTTCGACGAGATGACCGAAGCAGTAGAGTTCATGGTGATCCCGGAGGTTGGAGAATGCCTTGTCCATGCCACCGATGATGTAGTAAGTGTCCAGATAGCCGTTTTCCAGCTGGGCCGCGCAGACTGTGTCGATGGCACCGTCCGCCAGCTTTTCCAGTTCCGGATCCGGGTGATTGCTCAAAGAGTAGGCTACCGCCTCGATCCACTTGGAAAAATCGCTGTCCTGGAAAACAAACCCGTAGAACTTGTCATCTTCCGGGTGCTCCGGATCCTCCGGCAATGCCTGAAAACCGCGGTAGGTGTACTTCGGCTCGTCATAAGCCGCGCCCTGTACCTTTTTCTTCGCCATCATCTTCCCCGCGGTGGCGAAATTCCGCATACAATAGCTCTTTTCCGCGCCTTCCACGCGGTCGTTCAGCATGTCCCACTGATAGGGGATCACTTCCCGGCGCACCAGTTCCATCTCGTTTTCCCAGAAGGGATCCCGGACTTTGAACTGTTTCAGGCTGATCTCACGACTGCCCATGGTTTTTCCTCCAATGCGTTTCCTTTTTTGCGGTGTTTCCTATGCACCTTGTTCATCATATCATAGGTTTTTCGGGGTGAATATCCTGCAGGAAGGAAAACATTCGGAGGGGGATAGTTTCCGGAATGAATGCTTGACGGAAGGGACGTACAGGGCTATTTTGAAGGGGAAGTGGCGGAAACCGAAGGGGTTAATAAACGGGGGCATTTTGCCGAAATATATAATATACTGTGGAAACGGATTTCCACGTTTGCTACAAGGAGGTGTGGGGGATGAAGATAAAGGATGCGCAGACGATCTATCGCGAGCAGCGAAACGCCTATAATGAGCAGCTGAATGCGCTGATGAAGCAGCGGGACAAGGCTCAGCAGAATTTCCGGATCACCGGGGACCAGGCTTATGCCGATCAGGCAGCCACCCTGGAGCTGTCCCTGGGTGAGGTTCAGGAGAAACAGTCCAAGGTCCAGGAGGTTCTGAACAGCCTGGCCGAGCAGCATATGCTTGCTTTCAATGCGGAAAATGCCCGGGCCGAGGCGGAAGCCGCCGAAGAATGGGGCAAGGAGATGGGGCGGATCATGACCACCGTAGCCCGGATGTGCGCCGGGGACAAGGTCCCTCCCAAGGATGAGAAGAAGGTTCAGGAGTACGATCCCGACCTGTATATGAAGGCCAAGCATGCCCAGATGATGATGGCTGCCATGAAGGAGAAGCGCAAGGAGCACGACTCCCTCTGGGAGGACGAGGAAGAGCGGGAAGAGTTCGATCCCATGGGCGTGGCGGACAACACGGAAGCTGTTGTTCCCCTAGAGGATGTACCGCTGGAAGGCGGGGAGGCGAGCGTGGACGCCGGGGCTGAAGGAATTGTGGATTTGGGATAGTAAAGATATTGGTAAAAGAAATTAGCACCGGCCCGTGACTGATGTCACGAGCCGGTTTTTGTAGCACAAGCCCGGCAAGCGGATGCATGCTTGCATGCAAATCCATTTGCCGGGCGTAAGAACATGGAGCACGAAGTGCGGAATGTTCGCATGCGAAATCGAGTAGGAGTCAGCCTACTCGATTGTGGGTGGGCTGTGATGCCCTGGAAAAACTACCCTGTCACTTTTGTTATCTCTTTTGCTTGCGATCATGACGGTTGGATGCGGTGAAACGGTGGCCGATCAAGCCCCTGTTTCCGAGGATAAGACTGAGAGCGTGCAAGCTGAACCTGCGGCGGAGCAGGAGACTGCCGCCACGTCTGAGCAGACGGCGGAGACTGCTGCAGAGACATATGAAATAATTAGAAAGCTTGTTTGACGACACCATCACTTGTAAATCCTTACCACGCAGTTCAGCTTCCCTTTCTTGCTGACGGTCTGTTCGCCGGCGAATTGGAACTTCCCGTAACCACGGGCGGAGATTACATCTTCGGCGGCAAGTTCGCGGGCATTTTCCGTGCAGACCTTGCCGTTGCGGTACACCAACCCCGCGGGAAAGAGCGCCAGCGCGTCGCTGCGGGAGAGGTTGTAAGTCTTGGCGATGACTGCGTCGATCCGGCAGGAGGCGACTTGAATCATCTTGTCCTCCAGAACCGGTGCGGTGACTTGGGAGACAAGATCCTCGTCTGCCAGGGAAACTTTCACGGAGGTGTGTTTGATCCGGGTCAGTTCGCTGATGATGAAATCGGCGATGCTTTCCTTACAAAATACGCAGGCGCGGTTGTCCTTCACAAAGATGTCGCCCAGCAGTTCCCGCCGGATCCCAAGATTCATCAACGCCCCCAGGAAGTCCCGGTGGGTCAGATCGTCGGAGAATTTCTCCATCAGGGGCCGGATGAGGAGGGCGGCGATAGGGAAGGGCTGCTCATATCCGATCTCATCCGGATTGCCGAAGCGGATCATCTGCCGTTCAGCAAGGTCGCTTCCGCCAAAAAGTGTGGGGGAAGCGTACTGTAATTCCCGCTCCATTTCATAGAACGTGGCAAGCTCCGCCACGGACAGGAAATCCGTGAAGGTGTAGTTTCCGCCGGAGTAACTCCGGTCTGCCAATTCCTGTAAACGATGCTGATCCATGGGACAAGGTTCCTTTCGATGTTTGACGGAAGAGATTGATAATGTTACTATATATACGAAGGTGCTACCGGTAGACGGTTTTAGCCCTGAAACTTGTTAGTGCTGAAATAGCCACCCACAGTTTTGCGAGGACTGCGTTGGGCGGCTATTTTTGCGTCTTGGAACCATGCTTTCCATGCATGTAACCAAGACAGAACCGCCTACCGTAGTACTGGTAGCACATAGATTATTATACAGAACATATATTCGATAATCAAGAGAGCTAGAAATATTCGAACAGGTAAGGAAAACGTCTAGAATTAATTGCAAATACCTCGAATTGCTGAAATAATAATCTTGATTCTGACATCAAGGAGACTTCATCATGAACTACCGACTGATCGACAAGGAAACATACTACCGCAAGGGTGTCTACCGGCATTTCACGGAGGATTGCAAGTGCTCCACATCCATGACGGCGCGGATTGACGTGACGGAACTGGTCCGGCGGTCGAAGGAGAGGGGAACCAAGTTTTATGTAAACTTCCTCTACCTTCTGTGCAAGGTCCTGAATTCTCGGGATGACTACAAAATGAACTATCTTTGGCAGACGGATGAACTGGTCTGCTACGATGTGATCAATCCTACCCAGTACATTTTCCATGAGGATACGGAGACCTGCACGCCGGTCTATACCAACTATGACCCGGATTATGAGACCTTCTACCGGAACGCGACAGCAGACATTGAGAAGGCCAAAGAAACGAGAGATTACGGCCTGGACGCGCAGAACCATCCCAACTGGTTCGATGCCTCCTACATTTCCTGGCTGTCCTATGATTCCCTGAACATTGAGCTCCCGGACGGCTATCTGTACTTCCTGCCCATCATCAACTGGGGCAAGTATCGGGAGGAGAACAGCCGCCTGATGATGCCGGTGACGGTGCGAATGAATCATGCGGTGGCGGACGGATTCCTGGTGGCCAATGTCTTCCGGCTGCTGGAAAAAGAGATCAGCTTGTTCTGAGAAAGACCAAGGATGAGAAGCAGCGGGAGAAAGCGGCCTGCAGACCATGCGCACCCTGGCCCGGAACATGACCTTCCTCATGAAGAGCATCGCCCTGGGCAAGGAGCAGTTCGGACTTCCCGAGAAGGAGCCCCGGCAGTCCACGCACTTCATCCGCTAACAAAGTTTGAAAAAAATTCAAAGGAAGACCTTGAGTGATATGAGCAATCTGACTGTCCGCAAGGCCCAGGCGGCCGAATTTGACAAGATCATGGAGATCTACCGGATCGCCGGGGACGGAAAGGCAAAGGGCATTTTCAGATGTCGGAGGAAAGCGTATGATCATTTATTTCTCGGGAACAGGCAATTCGGAATATGCGGCAAAGCTACTGGTTGAGGATGGCGAGAGACTGGTCTCCATGGCGAAGCTGATGCAGAAAAATGAATACAGGGTGGAGCTGGAGACCGGCGAGAAGCTGGGCCTTGTCTTCCCGGTGTATTTCTACACTGTGCCGTCCATTGTACGGGAGTTCCTGGAAAAGGCGGAGATTAAGAACGCGGACTACGTCTACAGCGTCATCACCTGTGGCGGCGGCACGGCCCAGGCGTCTGCGGTGCTGAAGAAGATCCTGGCGGCAAAGGGCATTAAGCTGTCCTATTTCCACGAGCTGCTGATGCCGGACAATTCCATGCTGTTCTACCAGATTCCCACGGCGGACATGTCCCGGGGCCGGCTGGAGTACGCGCACCAGGAACTGGCCGGGATCAAGGAGGATATTCGGGAAGAGCGCAAGACACTGATCGGGGATGCGGGGGCACTGTCCAACCTCATCGGTGTGGGCGCGAAACTCTGCTCCGGCACGAAGAAGTTCTATGCAGAAGATACCTGCGTTGGATGCGGTCTCTGCGAGCGGAATTGCCCCCAGCAGGTGATCAAACTGGAGAACGGCAAGCCCGTCTGGACCAAGGATCAGTGCTGCAAGTGCAGCGCCTGCATCAATCGCTGTCCCATGAAGGCCATCCAGTATGGCAAGGCCACCAAGAAGAGAAATCGATACGTAAACCCGCTGGTATAAGGCGAATGAGAGAAGCTCCTGGTTCCGGTCAGGGGCTTTTTTAATGGGATCGATGGGGTGAGCAGAAAGCATTCCCTCATAAAAGTGTAACGAAGTGGCGATTATTCCCTCATAAAAATGTAAAATCCATTTATGGGAGGTATGAAATATGGAAGTCAGCAGACAGCAGGCGGATGCCATGGAAGAGTGGGGCAAGGAGATGGGCCGCATTATGACCACCGTTGCCCGGATGTGCGCCGGCGACAAGGTGCCCCCCAGCGACGAGAAGAAGGTGCAGGAGTACGATCCCGACCTGTATCTGAAGGCAAAGCACGCCCAGGCCATGATGGCTTACATGAAGGAGAAGCAGAAAGAGTACGAGTCCCTCTGGAGCGAAGAAGAGGAAGAAGTCACTTACGATCCACAGGGCAAGGCTGATAATGCCGAAGCCGCAGTACCCCTGAAGGACATCCCACTGGAGGCTTCCGCACCCGCAGGTGGGGAAGGGGCGGTAGCAACCGAAGGCGAAGTGTAGTAGACTGGGAATAAGACCCCGTCTTTACAGTTCATTCCGGTCGACAGTTGCCATTCTGATCTTTTATGCAAGTATGGCAACACTTTTGATGACGGAGGGCTTCGCGGAGCGCACTTGCTTTGGCCTTCTGTTGCCAAAATTGAAAAAAGAGGCATCTGGCAACCAGTCCCTGACGTGGGGCCGGTTGCCATTTCGCGTAAAGGGGGAAGAATGGCAACAAAGAGGGGGAAGATACCCGGGAAAACCGGGTGAAATCAAGAAAAAGTGTTGCCAGAGCGCTTAAAGAACGGCTTTTGACAACACGTGGTTTACATAACACCAGCCACTGGAAGGTTCAAACTCGGGCGGGGTAAAAAAAGTTATGGTGAGTTATGCATTCCTTAAGAGTTTTTTAATTCGCCCCGTAATCTCTTTTCAAACGCGCGAAATATCCTATACTACTCTCATGACACAGAACTGAAGTCAGCTCGGAGGAGAGTACTATGAAGAGAAAGATCGCAATATTACTGTGCGCGGCCATGATCGCAGGGCTGGCGGCATGCACACCTGAGGAGAAGCCTCAGGAAATACAGACTCAGCAGATTGGCGGAGAGCAGGACGGAGCCGGAGAGAACGGCAACGGAACCGAAGATGCCGGAGCAAATGGCACAGGCGAGGAAAACAACGGCGGCGACAATACCAATCCCGATGGCGCTCAAACTGCAGCGATGGAAGACACCTACTTCCTGCAGAATTACGAGGAAGACATCTGGTACGTCATCGACGGCAACGGCAAACAGGTAGCCATCTACAGCGGGGCCCAGGCGAAGAGCGCATTCGAGCGGGAGGGTATCAATTACAGCGAGGATGTGAGCTGCCGGACTGTGGCAGATGGCATCGGCTACTTCTACACCTGCAATTATCATTACCCCACGGACGATGGGCCCACCATTCATGACTACAATTTCTACGCTTACGATTTTGATAACGACAAGCTGAAGGTCATCTACTCCGTCAGCACCCCCGAAAATATGGAGTCCTATGACTTCTATCAGGGCCGCGTGTATCTGTACTTCCAACAGGATTACAAGTACAGCGCCAAGGTCTTCGATGTAGATCGGGACAGCCTCACCTTTACCGAGGTTCAGGCGGATAACGCAGCTTTCCTGCAGGCAATGGAAGGCTGGGTCATGAGCGTCAGCGTCACCGGCTGGGTGGATTATGTGGCGCCTGAGCGCGTGCTGGACCAGAACGGCTATGTGATCGCCTGCAGTCAGAGCTGGAACACGGATAACGACTACAAGGAATTCAAGAAGATTAATGCTGACGGCACTTCGGAGGTGCTGCCGGATCTGGCGGGCGAAGAGGTGTACCTGCGGTATGCAGGCGCAAACTGGGTACTCACCGGAAAATATGAAGGTACCTCTCTGAAGGGGTTGAATCTCACCACCGGCGAGGTCCGCGAGTTTGCGGGCGCGAAGGAAGATCAGAGTCCTCAGACCCTGGCCTTTGATGGCGACAAGCTCTACTATTACTATGCGATTGATTCCGAGACGGAATACAATATTAAACACTACGAGATCTATTCCTACGATTGGAACACCGGGGAGAATGCCCTGCTTCTGGAGAATGACACCCTGCCCGGATATGGCAGAGTGAACCCGGGAATAGACGGCTTCCGTGTCATTGGCGGCGTGCCCTATGCGCAGGCGCCTATGGCGGAAAAAGTGGAGTGGGTGAAGATTGCGAACGGCAAGGCCGAACCCATCGGATGCCCGATCCGGGAAATCAATACATTCCACTATGGTGAGGTCATCTACAATACTGTGAAACTGACCTGCCCTTACTGCGGAACTCCTTTGTATGGCGAGTATCTGGAGGCTTTCCGGCTGGATGACCAGTATTCCGCCCAGGCGGCAAAGATCAACGAGCAGCTGGCGCAGGGCCTGGACAACATGGACGAGCATTTCTCCCTGCCCACGGACAAGAGCGAGTGCGAGTGGCACAAGGATGCGGAGTATCCCGTCATGGAAACGGACGAAACATACGTAAAGGATGTGACGATCCTGAGCGACCGGTTCCTCGGCGTCTACCGCACCGGCTACTGGTACGGCGGCGGTGCTCACGGTTATCCCTTCCAGGGTCAGAGACTCTTCGACCTGAACACCGGCGAGGAAGTGAAGGATGTGGATCTGTACACCGGTACTGTGGAGCAGTTTAAGACCTATGTGGCGGAGCAGACGAAGAAGTACTACGAGGAGCACCCCGGCGTGTTCTTCGCAAGCGATGCGGAGGAAGCCTACAACAACGCGTATGAATCCGCGACCCTGTCCAATGGTTACATCATCTGGGGCGAGACGTCCGCGACGTATTTCTTCACGCCCTACGAATTGGGACCTTATTCCAGCGGATACATTGAGATCGAGCTTCCTTATGATGAGTTCCTGGGAATGGATCTGGTGAGCGCTTTGGGAGCGGAGCACCCCGCGAAAGCGGAGTTGGAGACAGAAGCCGGACAGAACGGCGAACAATAAAAGAAAACCCCGGACGACCGATCCGGGGTTTTTTACGTAGTAAAACCCGGATGACCAGTCCAGGTTTCATAAGGGAGGATGAGATTCGGTTTTCACCGAGTCTCTTATGAAAAAGAAAGCGTCTACGCTTTTTTTATGAAGTTGATTGTACAGGGCATTTATGTACAGAGTTTGAGAAGATTGTAAAGAATTTGTAAACGACTTTCAAAAAGTAGTTTCCGTCGTAAACTCCCTGTTGATCATTAATCCTCTTTGATATAGTAATCTGCGAAGTCCACGAGGCTGTCGGCGATGTTCTTTTCCGCTTCGGTCATATCCTCAAATTCCGGCTGAAGGGAGTACATTCCGTACCGATAGGAAGTGTCCCATTTGTAGATCAGCCCAATGGGAAACATTTCGATGGATTCCGGCATTTCGGGGCTTAGGGTTTCCTTCGCTACATCGGGGACGTTGACAACGGAACCATTTTTTAACAGGACGAGATGCAGAGCAAGCATCTGTACGGTTTCTCTGGTTTCCAGTCTTACAGAGTATTCTGTGCCCATTTTCTCAGCGATAAGGGCGTTTGCTGCTGCAGAGAGATGGGATTCCATATTGCGGTAAATGCTGCGGATATCCTCCATGGTGTAGGGCGTCTCGCAATAGGATTCTTCCGCGGTGTCCACGAATTCGATGTTGTAACGTTCGATCCCCTCGAAGATCACGGGGAATTCTTCCGTCAGATTCACATATGCGTTCCGCTTGTATACTTTCCCGGACTTCAGGGTGATGGTGGTGAGGGTTTGTTCCTCACGGATACTCTGAATCTCAGGGTATGTGATCTCGATCTTGCGGAACAGGCCTTTTGCTGTAATAGCGTTTGCGTCTGCTGTAAATTTCATGATTGTTTTCCTCCCGGCACCGGTACATTGTATCACGAATATGCTGAAATGCGGATTTTTTTTATGTGTTTTGCGAGATCCGAAACTACATCGTATGCCCTTTTGTGTTATAATTTTTAACGGTGTAAAGTATGAAATTATGGAGATAAACCATTATGGATTATAAAAAAGTTGTCATCTTAGGAGCCGGTGCGGTTGGATGCTATGTGCTCTGGGGGCTTTCCCAAAAGAAGGACATTGACCTTGCTGTAGTGGCATCCGGGGAGCGGAAAGAAAGACTGGAACGGGAAGGCCTGAACATCAACGACCGGCTGTATCATACGGCGGTTCAGACCCCGGCGGAGGCTCATGGAGCAGACCTGGTCATCCTTTCCGTAAAGTACAGCGCTCTGCAATCCGCGGTTTCCGATATCAAGGAGATCGCAGATGATCATACCGTGGTCATGAGCCTGATGAACGGCGTGGACAGCGAGGAAGTGATCGGTGCAGAGATCGGCGAAAGCCATGTGATTCCTGCTCTGATCAAGGTCGCTTCCGAAAGAAAAGGAAACACGGTGCGGTTTGACCCTGACACCACCATTGGGATTGTCTATGGCGAGCGGGACGGGAAGAGAACGGAGCGGACGGAAGCCCTGGAGAGACTCTTCGAGGGAACAGGTCTTCATTACCGGGAGACAGATGTGATCCTCTCGGAAATCTGGAGCAAGTTCCGGCTGAATGTAGGAAACAATCAGCCTCAGGCGATGCTCAGCGTGGGAGTCGGAGCGTACAGTGACAGCGAGCATGTTGCGGCAATCCGGGAGGGCCTTGTAAAGGAATTGGATGCCATCGCGGAGGCAAAAGGGATCGATCTGTCCCTTGCGGATTCTTCCTCCTTGCGGGGTTCCAAGGTAGCAAAGCGGGCCAGATATTCCACTTTGCAGGATCTGGATGCAAAGCGGCACACGGAGGTGGACATGTTTTCCGGCGCCATTGTCCGCATGGGCAGGGAACTGGGAATCCCCACACCCTATAACGAATTTACCTATCATATGATCAAGGCGCTGGAAGAAAAGAACGATGGGCGCTTTGACTACGAATGAGCCTGGGGGACGGGGTTATAGGACCATTTTTCAGAAAAAAGACCGAAATCCATGCGCTCATAGACCATGAAACGGCATCGAACTTGAAGGAGTAAAGGCGTGTTTAAGGAATACTATAGGAAACTCCTGGATCAGCTTGCATTGGAATTGAATTGTACAGCCGCGGACTTCCGGGCGGATGGAAATGTCATTACGCTTCCCGTATGGAAGGAAGGGCGAAGAAACTACGGCCCGGACATCTTCTTTCAGATGGCCACTTGTGGGCAGAATACTGTCGTCATGGCGGATGAACGGCTCCATGAATTTCTGCGGGAATGGAGCAAGGGTGTGGAGGGACACCATCTTTTCGAGCTCGAGAGCCTTCCGGCCTTAAATGAAGAACTGGGGAAATATGGTTATCAGTTGGATCCGACCCATCATATGTTCCTGCCCTGTCGGGAGGTCGAAGCGGAAGAGCGCATTCGGGTGGAGTGGCTGTACGACAGCGAGATCCACCGGTTTTACGGGGATACGCGGTTTCCCAATGCCATCGCGTATCCGAACCCTTGTCCGGTGCGGCCGGATCGGATCGTGGTCATTGCGTACGATGGAGATACCATCATGGGTATGGCGGGCTGTTCGGAGGATGCGCCCCACTGGATGCAGATCGGCATCGATGTGCTGCCGGAGTACCGGTCGAGAGGAGTTGGCTCTTATCTTGTGACGCTGCTGAAGAATAAGGTCATGGAGATGGGAGATGTGCCGTTTTACGGTACCGGCGCGGCAAATATCCATTCCCAGAATATTGCCATCAAGAGCGGGTTCAAGCCTGCCTGGGTGGAGACGGAAGCGTCAAAAATCAAAGAAGAGGCGGAAAAGAAAGACTGATGGGAGACAACATGAAAAAAGGGTATCGATATACCCGGATCGCATTGATGATGTTTACGGCGTTCTGGCTTTTGCTGAGCATTTTTGGGGTTTCAAAAAATGCCGCGAGTCAGTACCTGATGGGGGTGTTTCCGAGTGACGAAGCATACCTGGTCACACTGGGGATTGTTCTGCTGGTTCTACTGGTAGTGGGCTTGATCCTGAGCAAGAAAGCGAAGGTCCTTACGGAGAACAGCAGAGCCAGCAAGCTGGTGCTTATTGGCTTCCGGATCACGATCGGATTCATCATCGTGGAACTGATTATCTTCGGTGTAGCTATGGTCTGTATGGTTATGTCCGGGTCGCTGATGTGAACCAGGGGGGCTGACGGAGAAATATCCCAAGATTCGGGGAGTGATTGAGATCGATGTACAAGATGAATGCCGAGAATAAGCCGGTATCTCTTTGCCGGGCGACGGAAGATGATATCGAAACCGTCTGGAAGATGCAGGTTGAGGCGTTTTCCGGGCTATTAGAAAAATATCAGGATTATGATCTAAGTCCGGCAGCGGAAGGTATGGAGCGTGTGGCGGCGAGATTTGGGCAGCTGGGTTCGGCGTTCTATTTCATTTGTGCTGACGGGAAGCAGGTCGGCGTAATTCGTATTGTGGATTTGCAGGATGGCAGCCAGAAGCGTATTTCGCCCATCTGGGTCATGCCGGAGTACCGGAATCACGGGTATGCCCAGCGGGCTATTTTAGCTGCCGAGGAACTGTACGGAGCGGAACATTGGAGCCTGGACACCATCCTGCAGGAGAAGGGGAATGTGCACCTTTATGAGAAGTTAGGGTACCACCGCGTCGGAGAACCGGTGAAGATCAACGAACGGATGGACCTCGTATATTACGAGAAGTGAGGAATGACCTGTGAAGGAAAAGAGAAAAGAGTGGGTCGCAGTTGAGGGTTCTTCTGTGCTGTTTGGCCTAATGCACATTTTTGCGGGCAATTGCTTGATGCCATCATGAAGGATGCAGCGGCGAGCGGCGCCAGAATGGTCGTCCTGGAGACTCAAAGCTATAACTCGAAGGCAATCGCTTTCTATAAAAAGAATGGTTTTGAGATCATCGGATTTGACCGGTATGCATATTCCAATCGCGGGCCGGAAGAGCACAATATGCGGATCGAGATGGGCAAGGCACTGAACGATTGAACGAACCGGAAAGGGGTTACGATGGGCCTGTTTAAGTCAAAAGCAGAAAAAGAACTGGACAGCATTATCCTGCGTCTGGAAATGAATATGTCCAACAACTATAAAGACAATGCCCAGGCGAATCTGAGGGAACTGGAGGCGGCGCTTGAAACATTCAGAAGCGATGGCAAGCTGAAAGGGGCGACGCTGTTACGGTACGATTCTATCCTTGGAGATTACAAGGAGAAAATGAAAGGCTACAGCCATAAGGACCAGAAACCTTATTGGACGTGATGAATTGTGGAAAGGATGGAAGATTATGACACTTACTGAAAGAGCCGAGAAGGCAGTGGAATTGAAATTATCCGGAATGTATAACTGTGCGCAGGCAGTGACGGCTGCTCTTGCTGACCAGACCGGGCTTACGGAGGAACAGCTGAAGCAGGTATCTGCAGGATTCTGCGCCGGAATGGGCAATCTGGAGGCAACCTGTGGAGCATTGATCGGTGCCGGCATGATCGCCGGACTGAAGACAGAGGGCAAGGGGACTCTTGGAATTACACGTCAGATTCAGGAGGAATTCGGCAGAAGATCAGGCGCCATCAAATGCAGAGAACTCAAGACCGTTACTGATGGGAAGCCGCTCTGCCCTTGTGAAGAATGTGTGAGAAATGCCGTCATGATTTATGGCGAGATCATGGGACTGTGACGGGAGAAATGAGAAGGATTTGCAGGGGTAACGCATGATCATTTTGATAACGGGAGCATCTCATGCCGGGAAGACGGTTCTGGCTCAGAGGATGCTGGAAAAATACCATTATCCATATCTTTCCATTGACCATCTGAAGATGGGACTGATCCGGAGCGGTAATACGGATCTAACGCCGATGGACGATGAGAAACTGGTGGATTATCTTTGGCCTATTGTCCGGGAGATGATCAAGACAGCCATCGAAAACCGGCAGAATCTCATTGTGGAGGGGTGCTATGTGCCCTTTGACTGGAGGCGGGATTTTGATGAGGCCTATCTGGATTCCATCCGATTCATCTGTCTGGGGATGACGGATCGGTACATCGAGGAACATTTCGAGGAGATCAAAGATCATGCGTCGGAGGTTGAAGCGCGACTGGATGATTCCGATTGTACCATCGACACGGTGCAGGAAGGCAATCGGAGGATCATAGAGGGGTTCAGAAAGGCCGGGGAGCAGATCGCATTGATTGAGACGAACTTTGAAGAGACAATCGTTCGGATCTTGTAAAGGAGGCTTTCTATGGGGAACGAGAACGGCACATGGATCATGTATGGCGTAAACTGGGATGACCCGGAATGCCTGCATACCGTGGATGATGCGATCGCATATATCAGGCAGGTGGGCTTTCTCCCCCTGTTTAAGAACGAGATTCCGGGCTTTTCGCTGGAGGAGCGGACGGTGCCGGAGTACTGGTGGTCCGGGGACGCGGAGCATGATCCCTGGGAATGGAGGGAGATCATCGCCCGGCGGGGAGAGATCGCCTACGGTAAATTCTTTGACAAGAAAGCCGGTTTTATTGCCAGGGAGTGGGTTCCACGTTATGTAAACTACCGCCGGGACGGATATGACTTTGACGCCCTTTGGGAAGATGGTAAGGCTTCCGCACGGCAAAGGAAGATCATGAATCTCTATGCCGAGGAGATGGTGGGTCATGAGTACTTTTCCAATGAACTGAAGGAAAAGGCCGGCTTCGGAAAAGGCGGCGAAAAGGGCTTCGAGGGAATCATCACCGGGCTGCAGATGCAACTGTACCTGTGCGTGCGGGATTTCCGCCAGCGGAAGAACAAGAAGGGCGAAGAATACGGCTGGCCCATCGCGGTTTACATGACGCCGGAGGGGATCTGGGGATACGATTACGTCACCTCCGCATACAAGGAGACGCCGGACGAATCCGCTGCAGCAATCGCACGGCACATCGAGGATGTGTATCCCATCGCAACGGCAGATCAGATTCAAAAGGTGGTGTGCAACTTTTAACGTTATTTTGCTGTTTTCATAGTAGGGATTTTATAAACGGGCGCTCATTGCGCTCAAAACCGTATGGAAGATACCTCAGGAGGTAACCATATGCCCGGAAACAAAGAACAGCGTATGCAGTATATGCAGTGGATCAGGGAATATCTGGAGAGATTCAAGGCCGGCGACGGCTTTAGCTCCCCCTCTGCCAAACTGGCCTATGAGGCGCTGGAAGAGAGCCTTCGGGAACTGACGGATTACACCGAGCAGTTCTATGTGGAGGATGAAAACGGCGAATATCCCATGGTTCAGGAACAGAACTACGAGGAACTCCTGGATAAATTCCGGAAGGTTTCCAAGAATATCGATATGTACCGCAAGGAAGCGGAGGCGGCCATCAAAGGCCATGCGGAAAATCCCAAAGCCGGGGATCAGCCGGAGGGGCAGGAGCCGGAAGAGGCTTACCTGCTGGATCAGGCTCGCCTCGATGTGGTGAGCAAGCTGGAACCCATGGTCTCACAGGATATCCAGACCCTGGCAACCGCCAAGGCACAGGGCGCTCTGAACCAGTCTCTGGGCGAGATGCTGGAGGGCGGACGTATCCGGGAGGTGACCTATACCGGAGAGGTGAAAACCGTGGGTGCCTGTCTGAGCCAGCGCATTCCCGTCACCATCAAAAACGCAAAGGGAGAGGACGTCAAAGGCTTTTTCACCGCAGAAACCTTCGTGAACAAGGATATGAAGAACGTTTCTGACAAAGCCATCGAGAAGTATTCCCAGGGAAATCCCCAGTGGGCTGCGCTTTATCAGAAAATCTATCAGGCCGCATGGGGATCCGGAAACAGGACCCGGCTCAAAAAGATGGCCATGATTCCTTATGCGCAGGAGAAAATTCTGGACCCCACTCGGTATGTGAAAATAGCATTAGGACCGGTGCCCCTCTCCGACGCAGAAAAGGAATTGCTGAAGGATACCCGTTTTGTGGATGCCTGCTTCTCATATCTCAAGGATGTGTGTGGAGAGTATTCCGGATACTTTCAGTACGCGATCCGGGGGGTAACGACCGGAGCCCTCGACAAGCGGAACAGCGCCATGACCGCCATGGCGGAGATCATGGGACTGCCCGACGCTTTGGCGCCTTCCTATTCCGTAAAGATGAACATCAACGGAACGGAGTACAACGGAACGTTTATGGGCTTTGCCAAGGGGGAGGATCTGAATCAGATAAAGCCGGATTCCCCCATGGTAAATGAAATGGATTGCGGTTCTATGGAGAACCCGGAATTTTTAAAGTCCGTAGCGAATTTGCAGGCCATCGACTTCCTGTGTGGCAATACGGATCGCCATCTGGCCAATCAGTTCTATCAGCTGGACAATTCCAACCCGCCTAAGATCATCGGAGTTCAGGGAATCGACAACGATATGTCCTTCTGCACGGATCAGTCTACTACCAATTTCCCCGTCAAGCTGGAGGAAATGGGATTTATCACAGAGTCCACCGCCCGCACCATCATGACCATGACCCCTGAGATGCTGAGGCCGATCCTGCAGGGTTACGGCCTTTCGAAAGAGGATGTGGATGGGGCCTGCGAACGCCTCACAAATCTTCAGCAGAGTATTGTGGAAGGCAAGATGTATTATGCGGACAAGGACATTGACACCTTCGAAGAGGGACACCTCAAGGTGGTGAAGGACGAGGATCTGCCGAAGATCAGTCTCTTTGGCTCCCTTTCCGAAATTGGCAGGAATCATTTCAACCGGATGACCAGTGTCATGGGAGCGGCTGCCCGTCATATTACGAACAGCGAGAACGAAGCTTACAAGAGTTCCTTCAAAGCCCTCAAAGATAACTGGAGAGGTATGACAGAGCTGCAGGCTCAGATGCAGGAAGCAAATCGTGGTAAGTTCATCGGATCTTCCGAATACAGGACCGCTCTTTCCGGTGTGAATCAGATGATGGCGAACCGCAACCATTATATTGAGACAGGGAATAAGGAGCTGGCAGGCAAGTACCTCCGGACCCTTAAGGCTGCCAAGGAAGCTGTTGACGACTATCTGTCCGCCAAAGCCGGCAAGTTATTTACTTCGGAGCGGGAGATCAAGCGATATCTGGCGATGCAGAATGCCCGGGAGGTACTGCAGAAAGAAGTGGATGCGATGGTCCCTTATACCGAGGCAGTGAAGGGAATAGCCGAAAAGAGCAATACAGTCCAGAGGAGGCAGATGGTTATAAGAAATAACCAGGCATTCCTGAAGCAACGGGCACAGCTGCGCCAGGAGCTGCGTATCAAGGGCGACGAAAAACGCCGTGCCGTGTTTCAGAGCCTGCCGAAGGATATGAAGGCAAATCCGGAAAGAAGCATGGATTTCGTCATGGCGACCATGGCGGAAAAAGCCGGCAACAAGTTGGGTGATATGAATACGGATCGGTCAAAGAATCCGGAATTCTTAAAGGAGAAGGTTCGGGGCTTCGCAACGCTGGCAGTAGAGTGGCTGTGGAGAACGGAGCAGAAGGCAGGTGGAACCGGCCCTCTGCACACTGCCTGCAAGGACAAGAATGCGCTGATGACACAGATCGAGCGTCTGGCCACCAACCGCCAGTTCGCAGAGAAAACCGCCACGATTACCATTCCTTTCGGAATCAGGAGTATGAAGGACATTGTCGCTATGGCGAAGCCGGTTTTGCAGACAAATCTCACCGCTGTGCAGAACCATGCACCGGCAGAGCCTGCAGCGCCGGAAAAACCGGTGGCACCGAAGGGCCCGCAGCCCCCGGGTATCGGGTGAAAGGAGTTTTACACATGGGAAATACCGTACGCCGGGCGCAGGAGCGCGACATCCCGGCGATCATGGAATTACTGAAGCAGGTAAACCGGGTGCACTTTGACGGCCGGCCGGACCTGTTCAAGCTGGCGACGAAATACACGCCGGAAGAACTCCGGGAGATCCTGAAAAATGAGGAAACACCGGTGTTTGTCTGCGTCGACCCGGAGGACCGCGTGCTGGGTCATGGATTCTGCATTCTTCAGCGGCCGGAAAACACGAAGCTCCTGCATGATATTCTGACGTTGTACATTGATGATATCTGCGTGGACGAGGCGGCGAGAGGGCAGCATGTGGGCGCAGCGATCTACGAGCATATCCTGGAATATGCCTGCGAACTCGGTTGCTACAATGTGACCCTCAATGTCTGGAGCTGCAATCCGGATGCCATGAAGTTTTACGAGAAGCTGGGACTGGTGCCCTATAAGGTGGGCATGGAGAAGATCCTGTAGAAGATTGAAACATAAGAAAGTCCCGGGGACGGCTGATCCATAAAGGATGCCGGCTCCGGGATTATTTTTGCGTCATATGATCATCACAAAGTGTTTCAGCGACTGTAACAGCTCCGGGTACACTTCGGTAAAGTTGCCGTCATCGGGAGCCATCAGCAGGAGCATCGCCATAAAGAGTGCTTCCAGGCAGAAGAGACTTGTGACGAAGCAGAACCGGCCGCGATCCTCCTCGGTGACACAGTTGAACCAGTGTCCGATCACCAGGAATGCCAGGATCGCCAGCAGATAGTAGAAGTCCGTCCGGTATCGCTCGGCGGTGGCCATTCCGGGACCCCACTGGATCTGCATGAAGTTGACAAACAGGACGGTCAGGACGATTGCGGGTACCAGGGCTGCGATTCCCGAAGCTTTCAGGGAATTCCGCACCCGCTTGTTCAGTGCGGCAAAAGCGAAAGCCAGGATCGGGAAGTTGACGAAGGCACTGTTAAAGTACACATAAGGGAAATATCCCGTGATGGGGGTATATCCGATGTAATTCAGCACCAGTCCGTTAAAGGTTTCCACAGGACTGAAGTTGGCAAGGGTGCCGAACTGGGTCTGGTCAAAGCCGGTGAGCTGGTAGGCCTGACCGAATTCGAAGGGATTCTCAAAGCGGGCGTAGTTGTACCACATCAGAAGTCCTGCCACCACCACATAAGGGAACATCACAAGGAGGATGCGCCCGATGAGGGTGAGCACCTTTGTCTTTTCACCGGACCGCTCATCCCGGATGTACTTGAACAGCATGGGGATCAGTACGAGGTTTCCCAGGGCAACAGGCGGTCTGCAGCCAAAGGCCAGCGCGCCGCACAATCCGCCGAGGACGGCGAAGATGACTCGCCGGGAGGCCTGGCTCTTATCCGTCAGATATACCGCAGTGATGAAAAGATACAGACTCCAGACTTCAAAGCAGACACCGGAGATAATGGCGGTGCTGTACAGAGCGGGATAGCCTGTGGAGTAATATACCGGGATCACGGACAGGATCACACAAAGGGACAGGAGCGTGATCTTGGGAATCCTCGGGAAAAACTTCTTCGCCAGGGCATGAAAGAGCATGAAAAGCCCGATGATGGCCAAAGCGGCGAAGATCTGGGTTCCGTGGTAGGTGGTCAGGTCCTGCCCGGTGATCAGATAGTAGGGCAGGAACAGGAGAATACAGGGAACCACGCCGAAGTACATGTAGTACTTTCCCTTGTAATATGCGTGGTCCGAGTGAAAGGCTACACCCCATTCGGCGCGCTCCGCCGGGGAATAAGGGTTGTTCATCTCTTCGAGCAGGGGATCCACGTCGTCATATTCGAAATAAACATGGCCGTGGCTCAGGGAGTGGGCCATGAGCTCATACTGGTTCCGGTGCTGGGGATTTTCGCCGTTCCAGGTGGGTGACAGACCCATGGGAAGGGTGCAGGCGAGAACCGTCAGCAGGCAGACGATGCAGGAGGCGATGGAAACAGCACCCCGCTTTTTGCCGGCGCGGGATGCGGTATTTTCGAATGCACCCTGCCGGTACAGTTTTGTTTTGGGACGGATCAGGATCACATAGCACAGGATCAGCGCCCACATGATCACACCGCAGATACGGAAGATTAAGTCAGTCATTTCGATTCTCCCTGATCGGTCTATTGCGCGTCCAGACCGGTAATGTAAGATCCAAGATACAGAGCGGCCTTTTTGGCTCCGCTGTCATTCAGGTGGGTGGAGTCCCGGAAATCCGTTAACGGATCCAGCTCCATCTCTTCCATATGGTCAAACAGGTTGCAGTAGTAGCAATTGTGGTTCGCCGCATAATCCTGCAACGCGTTGATATAGGGGAACTCTCCGTAGAAGGGGCAGGTGTAGAAGATGGGCGTGCAGCCGTTGTCCTCGCAGAGTTTTACCATCTTGTCCAGGTAGGAGATGGCTTTCTCCGGCAGTGCTTCCTGCTTGTCCAGCAGGGACAGGTCCAGATTAATGGGCGTAATATCCGTGCTGCTGTCATATCCCATGGTGGTCAGGTAATACTCTTTGGTCCGGCGGGTCCCAAAACTGGATCTCTCCAAGTTGGTCCAGTTTTCGTGGAACATGACGATGGGAAAGTAATAGGAAATGTAGCGATCCGGGCGGTTTCCGAAGCATTCCTTCAGAAATTCCCGCTTCCCGGGGAAATCGCTGACCGCGCGGGTGTAGTAGATCTGACCCTCCATGTTGATGTCTTCCAGCATGCTGTTCACGGTGTAGGTGTCGATCAGCACGTATTTGGGGTGCTGGGTGCGAAAGGCATCCTGCAGGAACATGTAGGTGGTGTTGAAGGCCTGCCAGTTTCCGGCGTAGTTATAGGCCTTTAATCCGTAGCTTTCGGTGAGGGCCGTGGGGTCAAATCCCTTCCAGGCATGGCTGGTGCCGAAGACGATGACATCCATGGAATCGGGCTCCAGGGAATGGAAAGCTTCTATGGAATTGATGGAATCGCGGGACTCGGCCGGTGCAAGGAGTGCCCCCAGTCCGTAGCTCAGGGCCAGGCTCAGTGCGACCACCGCCAGACACGCGATGATAGTTTTCAGCTTCTTCATGTTTCTCTCTAGAATTGGAAATAGATAAAGTTTTTCGCCTCGAATTCGGGGCCGTATTTACCGAATAGCAGCAGCACGACGATGAAAAGGCTCACCAGCACCACCCGGAACAGGGTATCCTGACGGATGACAGCGTCGGACAGGGAGATGCTTTTTTTCTTGCAGATATCGGCAATGACGAGGACCAGAATGCAGAGGATCATCAGCCAGAATTCCTTCTGACTAAGGCCCAGTCCGTAAAGGGAGCCGTCAAACAGGATCCACCAGTTCCGGATGCCCACCATGGCCTTGATAGCATCCATGGCTGCCGGGAGGCTCTGAGCCCGGAAGAAGATCCATGCGAAATCCACAAATGCGAAGGTCATGATGCCGCGGAACAGCCGATAGCAGAAGGTCTCACTGTGTAGCCCGAGAACCTTGGCAATCCGGTTCCGAAGCCCGATTGTGACTTCGCCGATGACCTGATACAGGCCGTTGAGTCCGCCCCACACCACAAAGGAGAAGGAGGCGCCGTGCCACAGGCCGCTGACCAGGAAGACGAAGATCTTGTTAAAGTATTTCCGGAGCTTCCCCTTGCGATTGCCCCCGAGAGGGATGTACAGGTAATCCTTGAACCAGGAGGTCAGGGAAATGTGCCATCCGCGCCAGAAATCGGCCACGCTGGTCGCAAGGTAGGGCGACCGGAAATTCTCCGTCAGCCGGATGCCCATGATCCGGGCCGCACCCACGGCAATGGAAGAGTACCCGTAGAAATCACAGTAGATCTGCACCGCGAAGAGCATGGTAGCGATGACGATGAAGAATCCGCCGTAGGCAATGGTGTTGCCATACACGGCGTCCACAAAAACAGCCGCCCGGTCGGCGATGACAATCTTCAGGAAATATCCCCAGAGCATGGTGAGGAAGCCTTTTCTGGCTTCTTCATAATTGAAAGGCTTTCCGGTCTGCAGCTGGGACATCAGGTTCCCGGACCGCTCGATGGGGCCGGCCACCAGCTGGGGGAAGAAGGAGACGAACAAGGCGTACTTGAACACGTTCTTCTCCGCAGAAATCGTGCCCCGGTAGACATCGATCACATATCCCAGTGCCTGGAAGGTATAGAAGGAAATTCCCACAGGAAGCAGGATATCCAGGGTGTTGAACGTTGTTCCGGGCGAGAAGAGAGAGATCGCCTTCGCAAGAGTCTCCAATGTGAAGTTAAAGTATTTGAAAAAGAAGAGAAGGCCAAGATTGATCACAATGCCGGAGGCAACCACGGCTTTCTGAAAGCTGGTGCGTTTTTTGCCTTCTTTCTCCCGGCTGAGCAGGAGACCGCAGGCATAAGTGGTCAATGTGGAGAGCAGGAGCAGGACCACATACTTTGCGTTCCAGCACATGTAGAAAAAGTAACTGGAAACCAGCAGCCAGTACGGCCTGACCCGAAGCGGGATCATATAAAAGATCAGACAAACGATAGGGAAAAAGGCCAAGAAGCCCAGTGAGTTAAATATCACGAAAACGCCTCCGTTGGGTACGCATAATCCGTCTTTCATCATAACACAGACAGTATGGGAAAGAAAGTCGAAGCAAGTGAATCCGAAGGGGAATTTCCGCCCTTGAATCAATGGGGGCGATCCGATAAGATGGGCTTGTGAGGAGTGGGCTGCCGGTTCCGGGGATCGAGATCATTTCCCGGGATGGCGCGAACCGTGATTTTTGGAGGCATTTGGCGTGAAATTGACTGATCTGGTTACCGCAAAAACAACCGTTGACATTCGGTCAATATTGATGGAATTACAGGATACGAAGTACCGGGATTTCCAGGGACCGTTGATCTCGTCGGTTCCCCGGGAGCGCATCATCGGGGTGCGCACGCCGGAACTGCGGAAGCTGGCGAAGGAACTGGGGAAGCTGGCGCCCGCAGGTGGGGACGCGAATGATACCGCGGGGAACGCCGGTCAAAGTAGTTCGCTGACCGAAGCGTTTTTGGCGGAGCTGCCCCATACCTGTTTTGAGGAGGATCAGCTTCACGCCTTTCTCATTGCGGAGACGAAGGATTATGCCCTTTGCATGGAACGGCTGGAGGCCTTTCTTCCATATGTAGATAACTGGGCCACCTGCGACCAGATGACCCCAAAGGTGCTGCGGAAGAATCTGCCGAATCTGGAAGAGCACATCGTTCATTGGCTTGCCTCCGGCGAGACGTATACCGTGCGCTTTGGCATCAAGATGCTGATGGATCACTATCTGGAGGCGGCCTTCGACCCGAAGTATCCGGAGATGGTGGCGGCAGTGCAGTCGGATGAGTACTACGTGAAGATGATGATCGCCTGGTATTTCGCCACAGCTCTGGCAAAACAGTACGAGGCGGTGCTGCCCTACCTGACGGAAGAGAGGCTGTCTTCCGAGCTTCGCCGCATGGCCATCCAAAAAGCGGTGGAGAGCAGACGGATCTCGGAGGAGCGGAAATCGTACTTGAAAGAGTTGAGGAAACAGTTGTGATAAGCCGAAAAATACTGATTTTACGCGGGTTACACGAGTTTAGAAATCTATAATAATTTCTTTATGATTTCATTAGCACTCACTATTGACGAGTGCTAACAATGGTGCTATAACGTATTCAGAAAGAGGGAAGAAAAGGAATTCTTCCCGGGGAAATGGATTTCCTCAGAGGCCTCGGTACCAATAATGCACCAGCCCAGAACCAACATCCTGGACCGAAAATAAAAGGAGGAATGACTTATGTTGTACGCACCTGCTATTTTTGGAGAAAACCTGATGGATGAGTGGATGAACGATTTTGACCGTGAATTTTCGCAGATGGATCGCGAATTCAATCGCAGTTTCGGCAAGAAGAGTCCTTTGTTCGGAAAGCATGCAGCAAACCTTATGAAGACGGATGTCCGCGAGCATGAGCATGAGTATGAGCTGAATGTGGAACTGCCCGGCTTCCATAAGGACGAAGTGAACCTGACTTTGGAGAACGGTTACCTGACCATCACCGCAGCCAAAGGCCTGGATAAGGACGAGACGGACAAGAAGTCCGGCAAGGTGATCCGCCAGGAGCGGTACGCCGGCAGCCTGACCCGCAGCTGGTATGTTGGTGAGAATCTCACCGTGGAAGATGTGAAGGCAAAGTTGGAGAACGGTGTCCTCAGACTGACCATCCCCAAAAAGGAGCCCGAGAAGGAACTTCCGAAGAAGAACCAGATTCTCATCGAAGGATAAAGACTTTACCATCCCCTACGGGGCGGAATCATTCAAACTTGCAAATGCCATTGACAGGGCGGCGGGGAGACCCGCCGCCCTTTGCCGTCCATGATCTTGATATACAAATGGATGCGTGAGGCCTTTTCACATGGCAAAGGATCTGGAGAAAGGAAATGCAGAAAAATATACTTGGGTTATAGAAAATTGTTTGGATAATTCCCCCAATTGTGGTATAATTAACTCTGTCAAAAGATTAACATTTATGCAGGGAGGAAACTGTATGAAACGGAATCAGCACTTGATTGCAAAGGTAATGATGATGTCCCTGGGGATCGTCTTCCTGACGGCCGTCGTTATTGCCACAGTAGGCGTTCTGAGAGCCAACACCATCTATGAAAAGATGGTTATCGAGGAGATCCGGGCAGCTGCATATCATCTGTTGGATGAGGTGAGCAATGAGTACGACGGCGACTGGTCTCTGGAGGACGGACTTCTGGGGAAAGGTGGAGAGTACTATAACGAGGACAAGGGTGTCAGCATCAGTGATGAGCTGACGGAGCAGTTTGACGGCCTGAAGAGCAACACCGGTTTGGACTATACTCTGTTCTACGGAAAGACCCGTATTCTGACCACTCTGTATCAGGAGGGAACCAACAACCGTATGACCGGAACCGATGCTTCCGATGTAGTGGTGAAGACGGTTCTTCAGGGGGGCCAGACCTATGTTGCAGAGAATACGATGATCGGCGGAAAGGTCTATTACGGTTTCTATATTCCTCTGAAGAATGATGACGGCACCATCGTGGGTATGATCTTTTGCGGACGCGAGAGCGAAGATGTCAAGGCAACCGCTGTTTCCAGTGCCCTGCAGATGGCACTCATTGCCCTGATCGTGCTGGTCATTTCCATCGGCCTTGCGCTGAATCTGAACCGCATCGAGTCCAAGGTGATGAATGAGATCACAGAGGTCCTGGGCAAAGTGGCTCACGGTGATCTCACCGTAACTCCTTCCGAGCGCCTGTTGGCCAGAAAGGATGAGCTGGGCATCATCGCCGAAGAGACCAAGTCCATGCTGGAGCAGTTGTCCACCATCAT
>JAEEGL017099264.1_pt1 | contig 26774 bp, 17 predicted proteins | sample 9134231 | NCBI WGS metagenome assembly JAEEGL01 (sample SAMN16246548, study PRJNA631951) | gut metagenome | biome: gut microbiome; feature: rumen; material: fiber-attached | host: Bos | place: Iran: Karaj | collected 2018-10 | reverse complement strand
TTTTTTGTGGAGCGGACAACGGGAGTCGCTACGCCGCGACTGTCGCGGCTACACGCCCACGGGCTTTGCGACCGTTCACCGAAAGGTCGCAATTTTGCATAAATGCAAAACCGCCCTTTTCGACTCCCGTTGTCCGCTCCATGAAAGAAGCCTGATTTGTCTACCAAATCAGGTTTCTTTCAATGATATCCGTTCCTTGCCGGAACGGGTGATGTACCCTGCGGGTATGATATATGCTTCGCATATGATATACGCCTGCGGCGTATGAAGGAACGGATATTATATCATATTTGCGCAAGCGAATATATCATGCCGTGCATAGCACGGTATATCATACGGCGAAGCCGTATATCATTAAACATATCGGGCACTCGCCCGATTTTTTCTTTTTCTATAGAAAAATGCGTATATCTTTTACACGCTCTTTACACCAACAAAGAACGCCCAAAAAGGTTATCCGGGTAGGATTTGAACCATTATTCTTATAAGTTTCCTTAAAGTAATTGCTTTTTCGCGCTTTTTGTGGTAAACTATTCATGCGACACAAGTGAATATGACAGATTTTAAGAGCGCATTTTTATTTTGGTAAAAATGCATGCTCTGTTTTCGCGTTTTCTTAGAATCTGTCGAAAACTTGTGTCGCAGCAATCGGAGTTATGCGTTTTTCGGTGCGTAGCTTCGGCTGCGCACTTTTTTATTGAGAAAGGCGGGGAGATTTTTATTTAGGTATTGTCTTATCTTAAAAAAATAAACAATAAGGAGAATAATTATGGCACTAACAAAAATTCAATGCCCGAATTGCGGCGCAAATTTAACGGCGGAAGATTCTGAAAAAAATTTTCATTGTCAGTATTGCAATACCGACTTTGTTCTGGAAACTCCTACTAAAGTCACAAATTTGAATTTCAACTTACATACCGATGAATTCATTGTTGAAGATGGAGTTCTTTTACAGTATACCGGCGACAAAACCACGGTATATGTGCCTGACGGTGTTAGAGAAATTAGCGAAGAGGCGTTTTTGTTTACAAATCCGTTTGGCGGTTTAAGTCAAAAACAAATTGTCGCCTTATTTTTGCCGGAATCGGTTACCGAAATGAATTGCTCATTTAGGGAATCTTCAATTCGGAAATTTGTGGCTCCCGGTATTAAAAGAATATTAAAGGATCAATTTAGCGAATCTGCGCTTGAAGTTATTATTTGCCCTAATCTTGAAGTGGTTGAACACGGTGGTTTTTTTCGTTGCTACTTACAAGAGGTAAATTTTCCAAATTTACAAAGAATTGAATTCTATGGGTTTCATTCTTGCAAACATCTTAAAAAAATTGAAGCGCCAAAACTTCAATCTATCGGGGAATACGGTTTTTGTTCATGCAAAAGTTTAGAATCAGTTAATTTCCCCAATGTAACAGAGTTTTACGATTATGCTTTTGAACGTTGTGAATCACTTAAAAAAGTTCATATGCCAAACGCTATACCCAAAAACACCGAATTTAAAAAGTCCCAAAAAGGCACTTATAGTCCTGTCGGTGGTATGTTCTTCGCATATTGCGATAACTTGACTGATGTTGTGTTGAAAATTCCATTTGATGCTCGCCTAAAAGGAACAGTTTTCGTTAGAGATGATGGCTCTATTGAGGAATCGCAAAAATCCGGCGGTTGCTACGTTGCCACCTGCGTATATGGTTCCTACGATTGTCCTCAGGTATGGACTCTTCGCCGTTACCGCGATAACACCCTAGCGCAAACTTGGTCCGGCAGGGCGTTTATCAAAACATATTACGCTATAAGTCCTACGCTCGTAAAATGGTTCGGCAATACCGAATGGTTTAAGAAAATGTGGCAACCCAAACTTGACCGTATGGTTAACCGGCTGAACAATGAGGGCGTGGAAAACACTCCATATCAAGACCGTAATTGGTAACAATATATTAAAAAGAAGCCTACCGTGTATCTTTTAGGCGTTTTTAGCTTGAAAATGTATCTTTTGGGCGGTTTTATACAAATAACAGAAGCCGACCTTTGCGTCGGGTTCTGTTATTTTAGTATGAACGTGAGTCGAAAAGGGCGGTTTTGCATTTATGCAAAATTGCGACCTTTCGGTGAACGGTCGCAAAGCCCGTGGGCGTGTAGCCGCGACAGTCGCGGCGTAGCGACTCCCTTTCAGTGCGCCAAAAGAGAGCATTACACCGTCAGGTGCAGTGCTCTCTTTTCAGTATCATTTGAATTATTGGTTTTCACAGCCACATAACCTCTTAAAAATTCAACTCCTAAAGTAACTCAAAAACCTTTATAAGCATTGGCTGTGCTTTGGTAACGGGATCTGTTTCCATAATGAGAATGTCCTTCATGTATTCGTCCCACTTTTTGACAACAGGACTTTCGCTTTGCTTTTTTGCCGCAAAATCGACCCCTTTGTCACATTCATAGTAACCAAAAAGCTCATTACCGGTATTCCAAATGGTGTAATTGCTGATTCCGGCGTTTTTTAACACCTCAACCAACTCCGGCCATATATTGTCATGACGTCTTTGGTATTCTTCCTTACAACCCTCTTTAATTACGGCTTTCCAAGCATATTTTTCCATAAAATCATCCTTCTTACCGTTATAATCCCTCAAAAGATTTACGACACGTTTTTAGACTGACAAAAACCCGTATCATTATCCCATGCAATCCAATTCCAGCAATAAGCAAACCAAAATTTTCAAGGCGCCGAAAAAACCTTCAACGCTTATTTTTTCATCCGGCTGATGAACGCCGCCGTGACCTTCCGGCAAATCGATCAGCGGGGCGAAACGATAATCCACCGTGCCGATGGCATAAGCGTTGGAAAGCGCTCTTGCATAAGTGCCGCCCGAAGTAAGTTTTGGCTCTTTTTCAGTATCTCCGGTGATTTCGCCGTAAACATCAGAAATCATTTTTGCAGTACGCGAAGTATTATCGATCAGATAGCCCTTTGAAATCCTCTTAAACTCGACATTCCAATTTTTATCGGTTGCTTTCAAGATATTTGCTTTTATATCCTCGGTATCAAAAGATATTCCCGCCCTGACATCGAAGCCCACAACAAGTTTTTGATCTTCGGTGTGAATAAGTCCGTTGGAGCATATCAGTTGCCCGAAATCTTTATCCGTATGCTCTATTCCGAAGCCGATACCGTGACCGTTTCCTACAAAACGGCTGATTTCACCGAGAATATCTCTTTCGATTTGAGGTATGCTTTTGCAACCTGCCAGCATATTGCTAAGTAAGACAAGCGCATTTCGGGATTCGTCCACATTGGCTGTATGAGCGGATTTTCCTTTTGCGGTAATGATAATTGAGTCGCATAATTTTTTAAACTCAAAAGCCGCATTGCCTTTACAAATTTCATTTAATTCATCAAACAGTGATCCGGAATATTCAAGCTCGGCTTTTACCTCACCCAAAACGATATTATAGACCTTACCGCCGCTGATATTCTTTATGACATGAAACCGGTTTTTTGAAATAATATCAAATTTTATCGAGCTTTTTTCACCGCCGTAATACGGGTACTCCCCGTCAAGCACCAAAGAAGCATCCGGCATTTTTTCATTTTCCGCAAAGCTCAGAATATCCGCCATACCGGTTTCTTCATTACTGCCCGTCATCATAAGAAGTCGGCTTTTGAACGGAAGTTTTAACTCCTTTATCATCTTAGCGGCATAAAGGGATTGCACGATCCCGGATTTATCGTCATTGCACCCCCGCCCGAAAACATAGCCGTCCTTCACAATCGGCTCAAACGGTTTGCATATTTCCCATTCACCGTCAGCGGGTACTACATCGCCGTGCGAGAACAGCCCGATCGTTTTCCCCTCGCCTTCTAAAAAAGACAAGGCATATTTACTGTCGGAGCTGACGGTCGTTGCAAAGCCGTTTTTCTCATATAGTTTTTTTGTTTCTTTCAGAATCCTTTTGCATTCTTTGCCAAATGGCGCATCTTTTTCAGCCGCCGATTGCACAGAAGGGACCCGCACAAGTGCTGATAAGTCTTCGATTATCCGCTCTCTGTTTTCTTCTATGTACTGTTCTATCTTTCGCAAAATATTATTGTCTGCCACTCTCATTGGTCGTTTCCCCTCACAATAAACTTAAAAGATACTTTTTCACTTTCGTAAGCCGGCTATTTTGCCATTCGTTTTTTTCTGCTTTTTCCGCCAGCGGCACGATGATATCAAAATCCATATGCGAACCTTTGACATAATCTTCGTGAAAGCATCCCGAAAAATATTCTTTTAAGGCTTTGGGATTGCCATTATATTTTGACGGTTCTAAATAAATCATTTTACGCTTATCCCCAGCTATAAAAGCTTTCGCGCCAAGCGGAGCCAAAAGTGCATACTCTTCTGCCGAAATATCGGTAAAAATATCCGGCAATTCGCAAACGGTTATTTCCCCTCTGTCACGATTGATTTTTATTCCCAATGCCTCAAAATCCAGATGATCTTTCGTAAAGTTAAACTTGAGCAGTATTCCTGTATCGGTATAGAGATGCACTCGCTGATAATCGGTGTCAAAAATAAAATTTCCAAGAGAATAGAATATGATTTTTCCGTTCTCAAATGTTTCATAGTTTTCCGGCACATGCGGGTGATGTCCTACCACCGCATCCGCCCCCATTTTGAGATAGTTGATATACCGCTCTCTTGTATAGGGGATCGGAAGCGGGGCAAATTCCTCCCCACCGTGCGCTATCACAACACACCAGCGACATTTTTTCTTAATTTCCGTAATGCGCCGGACAATCAATTCGTCATTATCCCATGCCAAACAACCGGCCGTATGCGAGGTTGCCGGAATGCACTCATTTTGATATCCTACACATAAAATACCTATCCCACCGGCTTGATTATCGATATAAATCGGTTGCGACGCTTCATATTCATTAAGACCCGCACCTACGATTTTGCACCGATTTCTCTTAGCAATATCCGCAGTGCTTATCAAACCCTCATTCCCCGCATCCATAATATGATTATTACAAATGCTCCAAATATCAGCCTTCATTCTATTGAGCGCGCGAACCGCTTGCGGATCCGTTGCATGAAAATAATCGGTCTTAGCAGTATGAGGCGGTTGATACAGCGCACCTTCCAAATTGATCACAACATGATCCGAACGGTGTAAGAAATCGTAAATCTCATCGGATAACAATTTCTCATCTTCCCAACGCCCGGCCAAATATTTATCAAAGGCCACATCGCCTGTAAAAACGATGGAAGCGACTTTATTGCCCACTTTGAAACACCTCATGCAGAAAGAATAAAGATTTTAATGCTTGCATATTTTTTAACTTCATCCGGTGATCACTTCAATCCCTTTTGGAGAATCGATTTTCAAATCGATCGTTTCATCCTTTTTCTTATAGGCGGATATAACAATCACTCCATAGGGAGTCGGATAGGTGCCTTTTGCCCATTTCAAATTGCCCAAATTCGGTTTTACGGCGATTCTTTTACATCCCGGCTCAAGAATTTTAAGGCCTAACACTTCTTCCGCCAAAAAAGCCGCCGGACCGCCGCTCCAACCGTGACACAAAGAATGACGGAATCCCCGATAACAGTATTTTCCGTTGTCACCGTGGATATCATATTTCGTTTTTCCGGGAAGATCGGTGATGTTAACTCCATTTTTTAACCAATCCAAATCGAAATCTTCCCAGAAGGTTGTCGCCCCCGCCTTAATCATACCGCCGTAATACTCTTTGAGCATAGACAAGGCGGCCGATACTCCCGCCGTTTTCGCCGTTGCGGACAGAATGTAATAACTCATAAAGGGAGACATTCCTCTGCCGTTTCCTTCTGTCAAAACCTTTGCGGAAAACATCTCGTCATCCATTCCCGCCAAAGCCCTGACCGCGGCAATTTGTTTTTTTGCGGTTTTTTCGTATCGTGTATTTTTCAAAATCCGGATTTTTTCCGAGCAAATATTGCCCAACGAGGTTTCTCCTGTAACAAAACATATTTTTTCTGCCGATTGTAACGCCAGGATAAATAAGCCGCATACGCCGGATTCTGCCTCTTTGGTTTCATAGGTGGGCCAATCAAGGAAAAAGCCCTTTTCAAATTCTGCTTCGTCAAAAGGATCTTTTTTTTCATGAATCAATTTCAAAAGGCTGTTCAAAAGCGGTTTCCAATACTCCCGCAGTTCGCAAATAAATTCCACGCGGCCGTTATAACAATACCAATCCCAAAGAATCAGAAAATACCACATCCCGTAAGTTGTAAAATCATTGGGATAATGAGGGAAAGGAAACTCTTTTGAAACAAGCCGTAATGAATCATCCACTATTTTCTGATCGCCGAACACCGAGCGAACAGTCAGGATCTCAGGGTGCATATCTCCGACCCAGACCAATCTGTCACGCTTGATGCCGTCCCAGAGCATTTCCTGCATACATAAATGCACGGTATATGCGCTTATGTCATATATTTGATTGAAAACGGGCTGATCACAGGAAAATGACCCTAAATACGGAATATCACGATAAGTAAAAACACCTTCCACTTTACTGACATTCACCGTTGTTTCTTTTTCAGATAGTTGGAGGTATAAAAATCTATATCCTGTTTTTCCGATTACGGTTCTGCTATATTGCGGCAATCTCATTTTGAAATTTCGCACAGAATGGTCATTACACGCGCCTTTTTGCCCGATATCCGCCATTGCTTCCGCAGCTGACTCCCCGAAACGGATAATAAATTCAACTTCTTTTTCTAAAGAAATGTGATTAACGGTAATCGCCGCTCCCCCGGCAAATTCCGAACCGAAATCAAGGAGAATGGCTGCTTTTTCACCGTTTTCCGTGGAAAACACCGTCATATTGTCAACGCCTGTATGGGGCTGACTGTTTTGGTTTTGTAAAAGAGCATCCGCATTACTGATCCCGTCCGTTTGAAACAGTATGGTTTTGGGAAGCAAAAAATCCGTGCGCAGGTTATTCGTTCCGTTTATCCTCAAATCCGAAATCATTGCTTTCCCTCCTACCGTACATCCAATTTCAAAAGATTATAACGATCAGCGTAGTATTCGCTGTTTCCGTCATTCCAAGTCCCCGACAGATCAAATTTCGGAGGAGCTATTGCGTAATTCTCATCCGGTCCGCAATAATGGTGAGGTCCGAAACGGTTGCGGTTGCCGATAATAAAATCAACTTCAATAAGGTTCTCTCCCTCGACAGTACAGTCACTCAAATCTATCGTGTTTGAATAAATCAATTTTCCGGCATTCTGCCCGTTACATTTGACATAAGCGATTTGCCAGGTTCCGTTAATGCGGAGTCGCACATTCGTTTGATCCAAATACATCTTCTGCCTGGCGGTAAGTTTCCCGGAGAAGAACGGAAACCCGTCCAAAACCGGCTCGGTTACCTGTTCGGGAATTTCACCGATATAGAAATCCGTTCCGTACACAAAACCATCATCTGCACCCGCAAGAAAATCCTGATCGGAAAAAACGCCGAATTTTCCGGTCAAATAAACCGGTTGTAATTCAGAATCGTATGTGATGCAATTCTTTAAACTTTCCGTAATGTTTTCTCCAAACAAAACTTCATATACTTTCGCGTTTTGAAACCATTTCTTTTTCAGAACAACAGTATTTTCTCCCGATTTCAGCTGGGTAGTGACATCCGCTTTCAAAAAATCATCAGAGTCATAGGAAGTCCCAAAAAGAACGGAAACTCCGTTTATTGTATATTCCGTCGCCCCCAAATCTTCAACATTCAAAAAAACTTGTTCGGGCACTTTTTGTAAATCAAAAGTATATTTTAAGTAGAGATCGCCTTCATACCTATCGGTCAATAATTTGTCAAACAAACCGGGAACGGGATATGTTTTTGAAAAATGCACACCGTCAAATGAAAATCGCACCCGATCGATGATATAGGTGTTCTCTTCAAAGGACACTTTCGCACGGTTTAACACAAAGATTTTTTCTGATAATGTCGGAGTGACAGAAGGCTCTTTGGTATCGGGAAAGCACAAGACGGATTCACCCGGCTGTAATGTCAGTTCCGGTGAAATGTTGCTTTCTTCCATACTTAACAAGTCCAACTTCCTGAACGATCGGATATTCTGACCGCATGAGATTTTTTGTTTTGCCACACGGGTCGTGGAGGCGTTTTGTACCATCAGGAATGAAATACCGTTTATTATGCGATAAGTATAATACAAATCATTATCCGGCTTTTCTACGCAAAAAGGCTGTGAATTTACTATATCAGTTAATGTACAGGTTGATTCTAAATATGAATAATCAAAAGGTTCGCCCTCTAAAAATGAAGGACAATTACCCATGATAAGAATTTTGCCGTTGTTTTTTGCAAATTTATGTAACAGTTTTTCGGTGCTTTTATCCATAGTTAAGATATTTGGTAAGACTAAAAAATCATATACGCACTGGCCACATCTGATTTTTTCACCGCTTACCGAACCGTATTTTTTTAATAACACCTCATCTAAAAAATGATAACTCACTCCGGACGCGGAAAGTGTACGGCAATTCTTTTTGAAGCAATCATCCGGTTCTTTAATAGCGTAACCGTTTTCCTCTTCTTCACGTTTATAATCAAAATAGGCGCTTCGAATCGGGTGAAGAACGGCAACACGAACAATCTCCTTGCTTTCGCTCATTAACTTTCCAAGCCGGGTAAAGTATAAATTAAAATCGGAAAACTCATAGGAAACCCACGGATTGATCCGTGAATAGTGCGCAGGATGGTCGTTCTTTCGTGTCCCGCGTTCAGAATAAGGTATCAAATGATGACAGAGCATATTGACGCCGTTCAAAAACTGAAAATCCGCAATCCTCTTCAGTTCTTTCGGTGTAATTTCCCATCCGCATGCCGCAAAGGATTCTGTTAAGCACCGTTTTTTCCCCGTTTGCGCCGCAACGCTGGCTAATTGACGAACAGGTATTTCATTATCCGCGATTTCCGTCAGCCAATCAATTCCGGGCACGGTCATATATTCATAAAAAGGCATAACGCCCCCGCAACACATTAACTGTCCGCCAAGGCTCGTCTCCTCAATATAATGCCCCGTGAACCCGACACCGTTTTGGTCACACCACTCGTATACTGTTTTTGCATAAGAAAACAGCATAAGTTCCTGAAGAGCAGACCAATATTGATATCGTAATTCCCGATACCCTTCTTTTTCCAAAAACAGCAAACCAAGTTTATCTAAAACATCAACATTATATTTCTTCTTAAAATAGCCGGGCAATATATCTGTATACGGCGTGTGACTTCGCTGATATTGCGGCTCATCGGTAAAGAATCCCTTGATTTTTTTGGAAAACCGATCGCCAAACTCATTCTTATATTCTTGATGCGTCAAGCGGATAAACTGTTCCGTTACTTTTTTATTGAGAATATCCGCATTGGAAGTAGAAGTTTTTATATAAATATTTAAGTATTGTCTGCCTGGCAAGACAGAATTTGTCCGCGTCAGTTTTTCTTCATCGGCAAAATAATGAACCGATGCGTTTTCGTCATATTCACCCACGGAGTAAAGCAAATATTTATCTCTATTTGCTTCGTTTTCCAACAGTTTTCCGCCCGCAAAACCACTCGGCCAACCGTTTTCATCATAAGCCCATGCTTTTAGTCCGAGTTCGTCCGCATATTCCGCGCACGCGCGGATACACTTCATCCATTTTTTGGACATATACGGGGTTCTAAGCCCGGTTCTTGCGTGCATAAAAAAGCCACCTATGCCGCTTTGACTCATCCAATGAATTTGTGACAAAAGTTTTTCTTCTTCCAAATCATCGTTCCACGACCAAAACGGCAGCGGTTTGAATTCTTCTAAATCTTTTGCAAGAAACTCTTTTAACTCTGATATTTCTTCAAGCATTTTTAACACCGTATCCTTTTTATAGGACTTAAACAATCCAATCTGTTATAAACAGAAGTGCAAGCGGAAAAAATCAGGCCTACTGTTGACAGTAAGCCCATTATTATATTCACAAAGAATCTTCACTGTAAACGCCAAAACCTTCTCCGTATACCTCTTTGGCATCGGATACAATGATGAAGGCGTTCTTGTCCACTTCGGTTACGGCGCTTTTGATCTTCGCCATGCTCGACGGTTTTACCGCACAAAGCAGGATGTTTTTATCCGTTCCCGTAAAAGCGCCCTTACCATTCAAAAAAGTTACACCGTGTTTCATGTCAATGATTCTGTCGGATATTTCCTTGCTTTTATCACTGATAATATAAGCAATCTTTGCATTCACCGAACCGTACACTACCATATCCATGGCAATACTGGATATATACATGGCAATAATCCCATACAGCGCAGCGTTGATTTGCCGGTACGCCATAGCATAAAGACAAACGACAGATACATCAATAATCAGGCAGATCTTTCCAATGGATATATTTCTGCACACATATTTTAAGAGCCTTGCCGCCAGTTCCGTTCCGCCCGTTGTGGCATTTTTTAACATCATAAGTCCAAGCGACGCTCCGCAAATAATGCCACCGAATATGCTTGCCAAAAGCGGTTGATCCATTTTCGGATAAGACCACCCTATGTAGGCCACAGCCGCATTCATACCATCAATCATAATTGCTGTTACAGTTATAGCAAAAACCGTTGCCGCCAAAGCTTTCCATCCCTGTTTTTTGATGCAGATGATCATAAGCGGAAGATTCAGACAAAAAACAACGATTCCCGGAGTTAAAAAACTGAAAAAATGATGCGCTATTTGTCCTATACCGGAAAAACCGCCCATTGCCAACTGATTGGTTTCAAAAAAGAAATTAAAGGTAAAAGCGTATAAAAAGGCGCTGACAGCAATCACAACAGCGTCCTTTAACGTTGCAGAAATGACATTCCGTCTTTTCACAAAATCGCCTTCCTAAAACTGTGACACGATGGAATCGGGAGAAGTATACTCGTATCCGTTGACGTCACAGCATTCTTTGAGCGTCGCCTTGCCGTACCAGAAAGAAAGCCCGTCACGAAGATACTTATTATCTTTAAGAGCACCTTTTACACCCTTGTTTGCAATTTCCAACGCATATGGCAGTGTGGCATTGGAAAGCAGAATTGACGAGGTTTTTGCAAACAATGAAGGAATATTGGCAACAGCGTAATGCAGGATACCCTCTTCATAATATACGGGGTCGTCATGCGTGGTGGAACGGCAGGTTTCAATGGCGCCGTTATCGTCACATGCGACATCGATGATCACCGCGCCGCGTTTCATCTGCTTTAAATCTTCACGGTAAACCATATGATCCTTGCGGGTCTTCTGCCACAGTACGCAGTTGATAAGCACATCGGCGGTTTTCAGTTGTTCTGTAATATTATCCCGGTTGGCGAACAAAAATTCAACATTTGCGGGAAGAAGTCCTTTGGCTCTGTCCATAGATTTTTTGCTGATATCCAGAATGGTGACCCGGTTGCCGAACGCCGCCGCGTATTCCGCCGCTCCGAGTCCCGTGCCGCCGCAGCCGAAAATCACAACATGGGGCGTGGGAGCGCCGCAAACACGGGAGAGCAGTAATCCGCACCCTCCGTTAAGGGTTTCGAGATACTTGACCGCGGCAAGGAAACCGCCCTTGCCCGCCATTTCACTCATGGGAGCGAGTAAGGGAAGCCGACCTTCCGCGTCGGTTACATCTTCATAAGCTATCCCGATGATTTTGCGTTCCATTAACTCCACACTCTGTTCGGGGTGTGCCGCGGAATGTATGTATGTAAAGAGAATTTGTCCTTCATTATAGTATTTATACTCATGCGGAAGGACCTCTTTGACCTTGTAGATCATTTGGGCGGTGTAAACCGTATCGGTGTCGACGATTTTCGCACCGACCTTTTCATAATCCTCGTCAAAAAAGCCAGCTCCCGCACCGGCGTCCTTTTCCACCAGTACGGTATGTCCCGCGCGTACCAGTTCCGATACGCCGTCGGGGATCGCCGCCACACGCTTTTCCCAGTTTTTTGTTTCCTTCGGTATTCCGATGATCATTTTTATGCCTCCAAAAAGTTTTCATTATTTATTAAAGCACCGTTGTAATGTTTTTTCGTTTACGGATTGTTTTCGCCAAGTTCTAAAACCGCTTTTAGCGAAGCGGTAGAATCATGCCCGATAAAGAAATCAACAGTTCCTTGCGCCTCCACTAAATTCATTTGCGTATCATAATACTGAAAAGCCGAACGATCTACGGTAATCGATACTCTTTTTTCCTCGCCCGCCTTCAAAAAGACTTTACAAAAGCCCTTCAGTTCACGAATCGGTCTTACTCTGCCTGCTTTTCTTACATGAGCATATAATTGAACGGTTTCTTCTCCGGCAACTTTCCCTGTATTCCTGACCGTAACTTCCGCATGCAGATTTTTCCCGTCCTGTTCGATACAAAAATCTTTATATGCATACTCTGTATAGCTCAATCCGTAACCAAAGGGAAAAAGCGGTGTTAAAGGCGCGTCCATATATTTGCAGGTGTGACGAATTTCCGAAGTCGGACGACCGGTTGAAACGTGATTATAATAAATCGGGCACTCGCCTGAATGATTGGGAAAAGTTGTGGTCAAACGACCGCTCGGATTATAATCGCCGAATAAGATATCACAAATGCTGTTGCCGGCTTGCGAGCCCAGATGCCATGCCTCGATCAAAGCGTTGGAAAGTTCAACCGCTTTCGGAACAGCAAGCGGTCTTCCGTTAAACATAACCGTTACAAACGGTTTACCCGACTCTTTTAATGCCGATAACATTTTTTCCTGCTCACCGTGTAATCCGATATGACAAAGGGAGGATGCTTCGCCGCTCATATCCGCATATTCGCCTACCGCCGCTATCACTACATCGGCGTCTTTCACGGCTCTTTCCAAAGCGGAAGAGTCAAAAGTACCGTTTACGGTACAGCATTCTTCATAAGAAACAGAAATACTTCTTTCTTTTAAGCCGTCCAACAAGCTGACCGCTTCATCACCCTTGCCCATGGCTGCCCATGTACCGAGCATCTCTTTGCGGATCGCAGCCAATTCTCCGACAGCCGCGATTTTCAGGTTGCTTTTGAGCGGTAGAATGCCGTCATTCTTCAAAAGAACAATGGATTTTCTGCCCGCTTCTCTTGCAAGTTGCGTGTGCTCTTTGCATAAGTACATTTTTTTGCCTGATGATTCATCGGTATAAGGGTGATCAAAAAGGCCCAGAGCAAATTTCAATCGCAAGACGCGACGCACTGCCTCATTCAATACGGCTTCCGGGATACGACCGCTCAAAACAGACTTCTTCAAATTTTCCGTATAGCACATACTGCTCATATCGACATCAATTCCGGCATTTAAGGCTTGCTCCGCCGCTTCCGCTTTATCCGTTACGGTTCCGTGTTCAATCAGTTCACCGATAGCGCCCGAATCACTGATTACCGCTCCGTTAAATCTCCACTGATTGCGCAGAATATCCTTTAAAAGATATTTGCTGGTAGTACACGGCTCCCCGTTCAAATCGTTAAACGATGTCATAAAAGTCGCCACGCCGGCATCTGTTGCCGCCTTAAATGGCGGAAGATATGTTTCCCATAAAGTTTGCAAACTCATATCGGCGCTGTTATAATCTCTGCCGCCAATGGCGGCGCCATAAGCCACAAAATGCTTGGCGCAAGCGGCAATTCTGTCGCTTTTGGCAATATCATCGCCTTGAAATCCACGCACTTTTGCCGCCGCAAAGCGGGAAGTCAAATAGGTGTCCTCGCCCGCGCCTTCCGCAATCCGGCCCCAACGGGCATCCCGACAAACATCAATCATGGGGGCAAAAGTCAACTTAATGCCTGACGCCGCCGCCTCTTTTGCCGCAATCTTTGCCGTTTCTTCAAATAAAGCTTCGTCAAAAGAGCAGGATTCCGCCAACGGAATAGGAAAAATCGTGCGTAGACCATGCACTACGTCTAAGCCAAAAAACAGCGGGATACCCAATCTTGATTCTTCTATGGCAATGCGCTGCATATGATTGCATTTTTCCACACCTCGCATACCGAGAAATGACCCTATTTTCCCGTTTCTCACATCAGATTCACGCGTATCCCATTGAACGCCTTGCAGATCCCGTTCAAATTCCTCTTTTGTGATTTTTCCCTCTTTAAGCCTTAACTTTTTCTCTTTAAGAGAAATTTCAAATCCACCTACAGGCGACGGTCCCACTTGATTTAACTGTCCGACCTTTTCATCAACCGTCATTTGTTCAATCAGCGTTTCAATTCTTTTTTCGTCTTCTGCTGAAACAGGTAAACTTGACTTTTCCATATGTATAGTTCCTTTTTCGAGTTTTAATATATGATGGTTTTATCCCTTTATTCCCGTAATGGTTACATTCTCTACGAAGTTCTTTTGACCTGCCGCAAAAGTGATCAAGGGAACAAGTGACATGATAACGCAGGTTGCCATTTGAACATTTAACGCACCTGCACCGACACCGCCTGACGCATCGGTCGACGATACCATATTACGCACAGCAAGTGCTACTGTCCATTTCACCTTGCTGTTGATGTAAATCATGGGCTGGAAAAAATCTCCCCAAGCCGCGGTTATAGATGTTAGAAACAGCATGAAAATCATCGGTTTGATATTGGGCATTACTATATTCCAATAGCAGCGAAGATGACCTGCTCCGTCTAAAAACGCACTTTCCAGAAGCGTATTCGGAATCGTCTTCATAAACTGACGCAGCATAAAGATATTCATAGCGCCTCCGCCAAACCAAACCGGAATCCATAACGGGTTCAGGGTATCAAGCCATCCGAAGTTCTTATATAATGTAAACAGTGGGATCATGGTAACAGAACTTGGAATCATAATAGTCGCCAATATGCAGAAAAATATAATATTCTTCCCCGGAAAATCAATTTTTGCGAATCCGTATGCGCAAAGCGTACAGCTGAGAATTAAACCGGTCGTTTTCAGAACCATTACCAACAACGTATTTTTAAGAAAGGTATAAACGAACGGGGCTCCGCTTTCCGTATAACCGAAAGCTCCTAATATATTCTTGTAATTCGAGAATTGCACAGAACTCGGAAACCATAGGGGCGGAAACTGTTTAATCTCCTGATAACTCATTAAAGAGAGCATAATCATATTAAAAAACGGATATATGAAGATAACAGTCAAAATGCTCAAAACAACATATACGACAACCTTGTATGTTTTTGATTTTTTCATTTACTGGTCCTCCCCGTAATATACCCATCCTCCGGTCCTGAAAACAATGGCAGTCAACGCGAAAATCATAATGAATAAGATCCAGGACTGTGCGCAGGCATAGCCCATATTCATTTCAGTCAAACCGGTATTGTATATGTTCAAAACCAAAAAGTTAGTGGAATGAAGCGGTCCGCCTCCGGTCATCAGATATGATGCGCCGAAAGCCTGCAAAGCGCCGATAACGCTATTGACCAATTTATAAAAAATAATGGGTGAAATCATAGGGATCGTAATATGCCAGAGTCGGTGATGCCATCTTGCTCCTTCGATTGCGCCCACTTCATAGAGGGTAGTCGGAACACTTTTAAATCCGGCGAGCCACATCAACATACCGCCGGCAAGTCCCCAAAGCGACATTATGATCATAGAGTTCCAGGCGGTATTAGGGTGAAACAGGAACGGATAAGGCTTAAACCCTAAAGCCGTAATAATCTGGTTTATTCTGCCGGCTGCCGTTGGATTAAACAAATCTTTCCAAATCATAGCCGAGGCGAGTCCCGGAACTACACACGGCAAATAAAGTAAAACCCTGAAAACCGAAATGCCTTTTACATCGGAATTAAGCAGTAACGCAAAAGCAAAGGATAAAACCATACTCAGTCCTACGGAAACCGCCGCATACTTGCAGGTAATCTTCAGCGAATGTAAAAACACATCATCGTGAAACATCTTAACGTAGTTTTGAAATCCTATCCACTCGGGAGGATTGATATTATCGTATTTCGTGAATCCGAAATAAAGGGACAAGAGTACCGGAGTAAGAGTGAACACCAAAACGCCAATCACGACCGGTGAAATAAACATATAGCCCGCAATGTAATTTTTAGTTTTTCGTTTCAATTTTATTGTGCGAGTCATTTATATTTTTCCTTTCGTCAAAATATCTCTGCATTCGTTATTCCTAAAATATCACCAAACGCTCAAACGATACGTTTTAATTCAGTTGGAACTGAATGCTCTTTCAAATTCGGTTTGCCCGAATTCCGCCGCCTCCTTTGGAGACATAATATTAGTGAGAACCGCGGAAAAAGCATTCTTCCACGCAGAATCATATTTCAAACTGGCAGAATCGCTGGCGACAGTAATTGAAGGCTGTAAAACATCATATTCCGGTGAATCGACAAAGGGTTCCCAGTCAACACCCTCAATTGAATTTTGCCATGTCGGATCATTCGCCAAGCTCTTCAGAACCGGTACACAGTCGCCGCTCTCCATAAAGACCTTCTGTCCTTCTTTTGAAATAACAAAGAACAGGAATTTAGCGGCTTCTTCTTTGCAGTTTGACGATTTCATTACAGCATACCCGCTTGTGCCGCTTCCCACAATGTGCTGCTCGGGAAGAATCGGGAAAGTCGTAACGCCGAGATTTCCCTCACCAAGTGATTTTGCATATGAAGAACAACTTGAACGGGTTTGGAATGCCATAGCTACTTTACCGGACTCAAAAGAACCAATATCATTATAATAGTTGTTAACAAGAATGCCGTCGTCGCAAAGCTGCTTTAATGTGGTGAGCGCTTTCACGGAACCCGGTGTATTAAAGTTGGCTGATCCGCCCGCCGGGAATTGGTCGGTAATTGTTCCGCCAAGTCCCATAAAAATCAGCGGAGCTGTCGCGCCCCAGTTTAAGAAAGCTTCGCAAGCACGTTGTGTGTACACCGATTTTTTCTTGACCGGGAATTTTTTTGCCGTTTCAAGGAACTCTTCCCAGGTCCAACCGTATTTCGGAAATTCAACGCCTGCTTTTTTGAACAGTTCTTTATTGTAATAGGTCACAACGTGGTCGTAATCACGCGGAATCATATACTGTGTTTTGCCGTATTGTCCGCAGAGAAGCATAGACTCATATACATCCGACGGATCAAAATTGTTTTGTTCGTAATATTCTTCAAGCGGAGTTAATAATCCTTTGGATGCCAACAAACGGGTATTGATATCTGATACCCAAATAAGATCAGGTGCGGTCCCCGCCGACGCCTGCGTTATGAGCTTTGTTGTATAATCACCAACGATTGGTTCTTCTTTGAATACAATACCTTTGTTTGCTTTCATAAATTCTTTCAATAAATCCGACGCCTGTCTGCTTATGGATCCGTCCGGAATAGAGATGCGGATTACCACGTTGCCGTCTTCATCGTACGTCTTGCCGGTATTCTTTTTGCCGCAACCCGTAAACAGAACTGCCACAAGCGCTAATACCATAGTCAGCGCTATCATTCTTGTTAAAATTTTCATACGTATCTTCCCCTTTGTTAAATAATATTTACAGTGTTATTTGGCGCGATTATGAATTTTTCGGTTCCTGTGTACTCTCCCTTATTACGAGATCGCATTTAATCAGAGAACGGTCATTCTTCCATTCTTCCCTTGAAAGAACTTCCGCCAGTTTAGCACCGGAAAGCTTAAAATTCTTATCAATACTGCTGAGCGTGGGTTCAGTGATTTTACAAACTTCGAGTGTGTTGTCAACACCGATAATACTGATATCCTTCGGACACTCAAGTCTCATTTCCTTGATGGCTGTCAGTACGCCGTAAGCAATATTGTCATTGGCGCAAAAAACGGCGGTCGGTCTGGAATAATAAGACGCATACAAAATATTAAGCATATTTTCGTAGCCCTCATTCGCAACAGCATATTTACACCAACGTATCAAATTCCCGTCATTCATCAGCTTTGCGGCGTCCATTGCATCACGGTATCCGTTATACCGCTCGGCAAAATCGCCGCCATCGGATGAATCCGATCCGATAAACGCTATTTTTTTATGCCCCAACGAAATCAGATATTTTACCGCCATGCGACTGATTTCACGGTCATTATTGGCAACGATGGCGCACCCGGTAGCGGAAGTGTTGCCGAAAAGCGCCACTTTCTTACCTTTTGCGCAAAGAAAATCAATTAAAGATTGACTTTTTGTGCCCAAAAGCAGAATTCGGTCATATTTCGGTATCAGCGTTTCTTCATAGTTTTCAATAACCTGATCCCGATAATAGGCCGCTTCCAAAAACTCAACATCAGAGGGTAAGCATACTGTAAGGGACTTTATAATTTGCGAATACCACGTGTTCTCAATTTGCAAATTGAGCCGCTTTGCCTCAGATGCTTTTTCCTTAATACTGTTAAATGATTTGCCTATTACATTAAGCGCCAGTATCTTATATTTTGATTGCTGGTTGAAATTTGCCGTTATCTGAGCTCTCTTTCCCTTGCAACGAATCAAAACTCCCATTTGTTCGGCATATTCCACAGCTTTTTTAACCGTAACCAAACTTGTATGATATTGTTTGGATAATTCTACCTGCGGCGGTATATAATCACCCTTTTTGTATTCGCCCTGTTTAATTTTTTTCACAATATCATTATAGATTTCTTTGTATAATATTTTTCCGTTCATAATTCACTATACCGTTTTTGAGGACCGTTTGTTAATTTTACGAAAAACAATAATTAAAACCATAGCGGCAATTATAAGTACAACCACGAAAAAGCCTATCATACAGAACAATACCGGATAAAAGGTAAAATAATCGAGCAGTTTTTTGCCGGATGAGTTTTTATTCTGCTCAGAGAACCAACTCCTCGTATTTCCCGATATTACCGCCTTCAAATCGGCAAAAGAGTCTTTATTGTTTTTCCGCAGTGTCGCAATCCCCTCTTTTGTTATTTCCCAATACATCGAAGCATTCAGATTTCCGGTATCATCCAACCACTGTTCTTCCCACTCGGGATTACACTGCGATGTGTCTGCAGTAAATACAGCAGTATCTTCGTTATAGTCGTTAAAGGAAGAAATCAGCACCACATCAGGCGTGGTTTTGCTTTCGATGACCGTCTTCCAGTCGTTGATGTAATGTTTACCGTTTTCACGGAAAGCATTTGGTGTGCTGTTGGCGTGATTCCATTGACCCGGGCATACGGTTACGGATTCTTCGGTGACAATTGTTCCGCCCATGGGGGTATACCAAGCGTAGCCGGTGTCTTCATGCGGCGTCGAAAGACTTCCTCGCATCGTAAATTGATCGCCTGCGTCATGGTCCGTGCTGGACGATGCTGAATACATGTTCCAGCCGCCGGGAACGGTCAATGCTGTTTCATTACCGAAATCGTGAAGCATTAAGAGAGGTTTGCCGTTGATCTGATAGTAGTTATCCTCACCGTATTTATTGTAAAACTTTTCTAAAACCGCTTCCGCCTGATACTCGGCGGCCTGACCTATGGATAATGATTTGCGCAAATTGGCGTAAACCCCCACGCCAACGGCATATTTTACCTTCCATTCGTGCGATTCGTTCCATATCTTCAATCGCTCGCATGTCAACTGTGCGGTTTCAACAATCCACTGGTTGCCGTCCCAACCGTAAGGGATCTTTTCGGTCAATCCGCCATTGGTCAGATCAAACAGAATAAAATCGATTTGTGCCTCCGCTAACTGTGCGATCTGAAAATCAATCACGGTTGTATTGTAACTATCCGGTATACCGTATGTGCCATCCGGCAAGATGACCCGATACTTTATCGGAAAGCCGTGTCCGAAGTTATTTGCCCACATTTTATCGGTATTGTAAGTTACAAACCATGCGCCTACATCGGTCCTGCCTCCGTTGCCGTTTGTGGTAATTGTTTTTTCATTTGCCGCAAGAGGCGTAAATTCAAACAGAGAAAACAGCATCCAAATTGCAACAAAACAGGTTAGAAGTTTTTTTGCTTTCAAAAATATCCCCCTATTCTTCCGGTATGCAATCTTCATTCTTTTCACGAAGTTTTTTAATACTTTCACAGGTAATATTCCAATACATGTTTGGTGAGAGCTTTCCGTATTCATTTTTCCATTTTTCTTCATACCCTTCCTCACAGCCGGAAGTATCAGCCGTAAAAATCGCACTGTCTTCATTATAATCATTGAAAGAAGTTATCATTACAATGCGCGGCGAAGGATTGTTTAACACGGTCGACCATTCATTTTTATAATAACGTCCGTAATCTCTGACTATATTTACATGTCCTCCATGTGTATTCTGTCCGGGGCAGACAACCTCCACCTCCGGATGCACCTGCGTTCCATGCCGTGTTTGCCACCCATATGTTCCCGCTTCACCGCCCTGACCATTCCGAACAGTAAAACGGTCACCGAATGTTCTTTCGCCGGCGTAGGCATTCCAACCATGCGGAACAGTCAGCACATTTTCGCCCCAATCATGAATAATCAATAGAGGTTTCCCGTTTAATCGGTAATAATCCTCTCCGTAAACCGGGTGACTTACGAAACGTTCGAATACGGCTTTCGCCTGCCATTCTGTAATTTCACCAATTGATTTCCCCTGTTTGGTCATATTGCCCTCGGCATCAAAACGGTACCCGCGAATTGCCATATAGCAGCCGACTCCAACCGCATAGCGTATTTTCCAATCGTGAGCGCTGTTCCATAATGCAATGCGTTCACAGGTGAAAGCGGCATTGTCTACAATCCACTCATTATGATTACTGCCATAAGGAATTTTTTCGGTCAATCCTCCGTTTGTAAGGTCAAACAGAATAAAATCAATTTTTGCCTCCGCTAATTTACAAAGAAGAAAATCCACTATTTCCGGATTATCGCTATATGGGATTCCGTAACTTCCGTCAGGCATCAGCACACGATACTGTATCGGATGGCCGGAGCCGAAATTATTTGCCCACATTTCATCGGTATTATAAGTTACAAACCAGGCTCCTACATCGGTTTTGCCGCCGTTGCCGTTGCTTTGCATATACGTTTCTCTCCTCACTGCCTGATTACCGAACCTTTTTGTACAGGAAAACGGCAATCACAACGAATCCCGCAACCACAACTACGAAAAGGAACGCGACGGTAGCAATCAAAACAACAAACATTTTTGTTGTTGTTCCGGAATCAACAACTGTGCCGCTTTGTTGAACTGTATTGGTATTTGCGGTCGCATTTTTAACGCCCTGATTGCCGGAAGGAGTTGTTGTTACCTGCGAAGGATCGGTTTTTTCTTCCACTTCCTGTTTTCCAACCATTTCAATATCATTTACTTTACTAACGGTCATTTTTATTTCTTCGTCATCACTGCTGACATTGACACCGAAACCGAAATATCCTTCGCCGTCCAGATCCGTATGAAATTGGTAGTTTACGGGTATTTCAAACTTATATTTATCCTTGCAGTTGTCGAACGATATCTCATAACTGTCGCCGTTAACTACTTTTCCGTGCATAGTTATTGGACCCATAGTGTCAACGTCTACTTCAACATAGGACGGACTGAGCAAGAATCCCGTATTCAGTATTTGTCCCTCGATACGCATAGAGTGACCGCTTGTGGGGAAAAGCAAGAGGAATAATCCCTGAGAGCCGGAATGCGCCGCCTTGTTTGTTAAAATAATTGAGTAATAATACCCGTGTTCGCCGTCGTGACCGTCCCACCAATTATCCTGTTCTAAGGAAAACGTGCAGGAGAAGTCGGTAATATTTACCTTGTCTTTGGTGTATTTATAAAAGGTCAATCCATCCGTAGCGGAAAGCGAAACGCCCTCTTTGGTAATAGAAAAGTCCGCAGGACCCGTCAAACGGCTCCACTCTTTTTCGGCAGTTTCTGCCGACGCACTCCACATCATTGTTGCGCCGAGTAAAATCAAACTTATAAAAAACGCAAATACTTTTTTCATTTTTAATACCCCTTTTTCAATCACATAGCATGTGCTGTCAGTTTTCGTTTTTTAAATCGTTTATTCGCCAATATCAGCAGAAATACGGTTTCTCCCGCAAAAGTAAACGCTAAGAACGCGGCAGCCACGACAAACAGAATCGTCCATTGATTAACATTTATATTGTCCGATCTTTCCGAAGACGCGGCGGGCGTTGAGGTAGCCATATTTACAGGCAAGGTATAGCCGCTAATTTTGTTTGAATTTGCTTTTTTGGTTTTATTCTTATCTTTTGTTTTTTTGGTTTTCGGAGCAGCTATCAAATCCGCATCGTTAATGTTATAAAGTGAATTGGGATCTTTTTCTATTCCCGTAAAGTTTTTGGCGGGCATTCCCGGCCAATAATACGCCTGCAATTCAATGATTCTGAAATTATTTGACACCTGATTCCTGTTAGCATTTCCGATAACTCTGAATGAAACGCCGACCTGCTCGGGAAAGTCAAAAATAAGTTTTTGTTTGCCCGCGTAGTCAATATTATGCATTTCCGCAACTCTTATATATTCACCGGTCGCCATTTTCACCTCAACCGCCATATCGAGCGGAAGGAATTTCTTTTCCCATTGACTGAGGCAAACAGTAACGCGATTAAATTTCGTTGGTTCGTTAAACAAAACTTCATACCAGCCGAGTTTCTTCTTTGATATCCATCTTGTAATCGCTGTATAATCAGTTGCGGAACTGCAATTATACTTCACATAACCGTCCGTCAAACGGGAAGCCGAATAGGTAACGCCGTTGGCAACCAATTCTTCATTGGCAATTGCCTTCATACCTAAAGCCAGATTTTTCATCAGCGGATCGGGAACGGGAATATTATACTTATCATCCGGATCCGGTGTTACGCCCGTTATTTCCTCTTTCGGCATACCCGGATAGAAATAGGCCTCTAATTCTACTAATCTGAAATTATTATAGTCCTTATTGCGAGAGAATTTTCCGGTCACCCTGAATGCGACCGCAGATATTTCATCAAATGAAGCGGTAAGCTGCTTTACATCGGTATAATCGATATCGTGCATTTCGGCAACCCGCTTATAAACGCCGTTTGAGATTCGAACGTCGACCGCTAAATCCTTTGGCAGAATATTCTTTTCCCATTGGGAAAGGAATATTGCCACACGGTTGATTTTTGTTTCCTGTCCGAAATCCACTTCAAACCAACCGCTCTTTGTCGGAGAGTCCAACCTTGTAATTGCTGTTTTACTTGTCCCCGTATAATAATTCCGGTTACCGTCAGTTAAAAGATTCGCGTCATAAACAACGTCTTTCACAGCCAACGTTTCATTGGCGGTTACTTTCTTATCAGCCGCCAAATTATCAAGCACCGGATCCGGAACAGGAATGTTGTAAGCGTCATTTTCATCATTTTCGGTTCCGGTCAGCAATTCTTCAGGCATACCGGGATAATAGCACACTTCGATTTCCATAAGTCTGAAGTTTTCAGACTTCTCATTTCTGGCACAGTTACCGGTAATGCGAACGGCAACCGCTTCAATATCTTCAAAAGAAAATATTAAAGACTTTTTCCCCAAATAATCGATATCATGCATTACGGCTGCGCGCTTATAAACTCCGTCCTTCTGTCGAACGTCTACCGCAATTTCCTTCGGCAACGATTCTTTCTGCCATTGCGTTAGAAATACAGTTGTGCGGTTAATCAGTTGGCACTCGTCAAACTCAATTTCAAAATAGCCCTGCTTCGTTGTATTGTTCCATTTCGTAATTGCGTTAGTTTCGGTTCCGGCGGTATAACCGGTATTCCCGTCAGTCAAATGCTCCGCCTTGTATGTAACTTCACCCGCAGTGATTATTTCATTCGCTGTAACCTTTTTACCGGCCGCAAGATTCGGCAAAACCGGTTCCGGAACAGGAATATTGTAAAGCTCATTATCATCTTTCGCCGTTCCGGTCAGCAGTTCTTCGGGTATCCCCGGATAGTAACTGACTTCAATTTCCATAAGCCGGAAGTTTTCGGACTTGGCATTTCTGGCACAGTTACCCGTAAAGCGCACGGCAACTGCATCCACTTCTTCAAATGCGAACGTCAGTTTTTCCTTACCCGTGTAATCAATGTTATGCATTTCCGCTACGCGTGCGTAAACGCCATTTGGTTGACGGACGTCGACTGCCACATCGAGCGGCAGGTATTCCTTTTGCCACTGCGTTAAAAAGACACTTGTGCGATTTACGGTAACCGCCTGCTCTAAATCAATTTCAAAATATGCGGTTTTGGTAACACTGTTCCATTTTGTAATAGCATTTGTTTCGGTTCCGGCGGTATACTTCACATTTCCGTCCGTCAAATGCGATGCGGAGTAGGTAACGCCGCCTGCGGTTAATTCATCGCTTGCCGTTACGGTTTTCCCGGCCGCAAGATTTGTAAGCAGCGGGTCAGTAACGGGAATGTTGTACGCCGCGTTTTCATCAGGCAAAACGCCGGTGTAATCTTCCTCCTTGAGCGCGGCGTTTAAGTACGCCTCAGCTTCGACCAATCGGAAATTATAATTGGCGGTCGGTTCGTTATTTGCATCCCTTGTGCGCTGACGGTTGCCGATTATCCGTATCGCAACCGCTTTTTTATTTTCAAATTTAAAATCGAGGGTATTTATTTGGGCGCTGTTTGCGCCTAAAATTTCATAATCTATATCATGTAATTCCGCCACACGAACATACACGCCGTTGGAAAGTCGAATATCCACCGCAATATCCTTTGGGCGCTGTTTTACTTCATAGGTGCTGAAATACAGGCGAACCTGATTCAGTTCAGTTTCCTCACCCGGTATTATTTCGTACGAAGAAAGGTTTGCTGTGTTAAATGAAGTTATTGCGCAGTCCGAAGTAAGTTTTTTGAAACCGTTGGTCAAACGGGAAATATCATAATCACCCAACTGCTGTGCGGACTCTACCGCGCAATTTTCAATTAAATTGCTCAAAACGGGATCAGGAACGGGTATGTTATACGCAACGTTTTCGTCGGGATATACTCCTGTGTAGTTTTCCGGTGCAATCCCTGATTCGTTGTATACTTCAATCTCCATTAAACGAAAATTGTAATTGGCGGTCGGTTCATTATTGATATCTCTTGTACGCTGCCTGTTCCCCGTAACGCGAACAGCCGCGCATTCTGCGGGAGAAAAAGCAAAGTACAATTCGTTTGCAGCGCCGTAGCCGTTGCCCTGTATGTTATAGTCTATGCCGTGCATTTCTGCCATGCGGACATAAACGCCGTTTTCCTGACGAACATCGATCGCAATATCTCTCGGTCTTTGATTAGCTTCAACTTGATTAAAGTATAACTTTACAAGATCAACCGTTACGGGATGTGAAAAAGAAATCTCGTAAAAGCCATAACCGTTTACATCAAAACCGGTAATCGCGGTTTTGCCTGCCGGGGCATTGAACGCTGTATCACCGTCAATTACGCGAGCGATGTCATAATCTGAAAGCTGTGCGGTGGCTTTGACTTCACAGCCTTCAGTCAAGTTGGCGGTTTGCGCTATCACCGTCGGCATAACAAACACAGCCGATGCTATCACCGAAACAGCCGCTATCAATGCGGCGAAAGTACGCAGGTGTTTCATCTGATGTTCCTCCTGTCAAAAATCCATGCGTTTTCAGTCATACCGAAAAGTGAAAAAACTCAAGAAGCGTTGAGCATATCCGTAGATTCACAGGCGCCGGGGAGAGGAAAACCTCTCCCATAACAAATAATTTCATTTATATCAAGCTATTCTTCAGCGCCATCAAATCCCTGATATCAGAAAAGTCATCGTGATTGGCGTCAATATTGTAGCCGCTTTCAAATCCCAAAAGCACTTTTCTTACTATAACAAGGTCTTCCAAATTTGTAGTTAAACTGCCGTTGACGTCAGTATAAGCTATTTCGCTGTAATCATTTTCAGTCAAATTCGGGTCATAAAAAGCCCCTATTTCAACCAACCGGAAATTTGTAGCGTTTACATTGGTCGTATTGGTTGCCTTTATGCGAATGGCTGTCGCATTAACCGCCGCAAAGTTGAAGTCGAGGGTGACAAGCCCTGTATAATCAACGCCGTGATGTTCGGCAACGCGCTTCCATTCGCCGCCGACATAAGCATCGGCTGCTAAATCCAACGGCAATTTTTCCGGCTCGTACTGACTTAAGTAGAGCACGATTTGGTTTATTGTTTTTTCGGAATCGAAAGCAATGTCATAATTTGCGAAAATACCGTCATAATTGATAATTGCACAATCAGAGCTTATGGATAAGTAGCCGTTTGTCAGTCTCCTTACCGGATAATTCTCCGCGAGAGAAGCATCCGTATTGGAGGACGTTACCGTTCCGCCAAGCGCAAGATTTCCGGATCTGTATCCCGGAATCACGGTGCCCGCTACGGTTGCCGCTTCGATACCGGTGTTGGACATTACATTCGGATCGTTGTACACTTCTGCTTCGGCATACACCTGGAAAATGCTGGAGTAAGTGCCTGCTGTATATCTTGTAGTTTGCTTGCAGTTGGCTGAAATACGCACGCCGACCGCCTTTATGGCGTCAAACGTAAGGCTTAAAGTATAATTGCTTCCGTTAGTGGCTGTCGCCGCCGCGGTAAAGTTATGCTTTTCAGCTACGCGAACATATCCCCCGTCCGCCGTTATGGCGTCAATGGCAATATCCTGCTCACGGTGTCCGCGATCGTCATCGGCATATTTGGAGTAAATCACATCCACACGGTCAATTTCTCTTTCGGCGGCAAAGGTAATATCATAATAATTTACACATTGAGCGTCCGTGGGTGTTGTTGTTCCGTTATAATAATAAGACATTGCGCG
>JAEEGL014752587.1_pt1 | contig 26775 bp, 24 predicted proteins | sample 9134231 | NCBI WGS metagenome assembly JAEEGL01 (sample SAMN16246548, study PRJNA631951) | gut metagenome | biome: gut microbiome; feature: rumen; material: fiber-attached | host: Bos | place: Iran: Karaj | collected 2018-10 | reverse complement strand
TATGAAGTTCTAATCAAGACAAAGAAGAAAGAATATTCTATAACAGAGACCGCCCGACAAAAAGCCGGGCGGTCTTGATTATAAGCGGCTGATGGCGTTGTGTACACTGCTCAAAATGCGCAAAAGTGTCCTAAATTGCGCTAAAAGTGTGCTTATTAGTCCGAATTATTAAACTTTCCCAAAATATTAACGTCACACTAACGTTTTTACTAAAAATAATAGAATTAACCAGATAACAACTTAACGTTTTATTTAACAGAAAAAGATTATGAAGAAATTTTTTGTTTTGATTGCTGCTGCAATCGTGAGCATGAGCGCTATGGCTCAAGTTCAGTTTGGTGCAAAGGTCGGTTTTGACATGACCAACTTCTGGGGTGAAGATGTCGAGCATGGCATGAAGCCGAGTTACCAGGCAGGTCTGGTGATGGAGTACAAGTTCTCCCCCAGGTTCGCTATCGCTCCTGAAGTCGTATTTGCATCTCAGGGTGGCAAATTCAAGGCCATCGAAATGCACCTGTTCGGCTTAGACGTTTCCAAGAACGTTACCTTCAACACCAACTACATCAATGTGCCCGTGATGCTCAAGTACTACGTTTCACCCGCATTCAGCATCGACTTTGGCCCTCAAGTAGGTTTCAACGTGTATAGCAAGGTTTCTGTTGAAGGCTATGACAAGGCATACGATCTCAAGGACAACACCAAGGGTGTTGACTTCGGTCTAGGCTTGGGTGGCACCTACAACCTCACCGAGAACGCCTTTGTACAGGCTCGTTACACCATGGGCATGACCAAGGTATTTGACGGCGATTACAACAAGGAGAAGAACGGCAATATCCAGATTGCCTTCGGTATGAAGTTCTGATAGCCATAACAGAATACAAGAGAGAAAACAATTCACCGAAAACGGCTGCCCCGAATACGGAGCAGCCGTTTTCTTCTATATTCTGCCATCATTGAAATCGTCCAAACTATTTCTAAAAATATCTATAAAAATATAAAAAGTTCTTAAAAAGTTTGTACGATTCAAAAAATGATTTGTACATTTGTACGTGTGTTTTTCATGGTATTAGATTTAAGGTTTGTGGAGGCTGTCGTGAGACATCTTCCACTTTTTTATTTCTTGCGGTTGTGGGGAGCGAATTTGCAATGGTAACTACACGAGACATCTCCCTTAGCCATATTATTTAATTTCTTGCGTATCAACTGTTTGCGAATGGGCGAAATGCGGTCCACAAAGAGCGTTTTGTCCAGGTGGTCACACTCGTGCTGGACCACTCGGGCCAAGTATCCCTCGACAATCTGGTCATGTTCGTTGAACTCCTCGTCCTGCCAGCGCAGGCGGATCTTCTCGTGGCGTTGAACATTCTCATGAATGCCGGGCACACTGAGGCAGCCCTCCTCGCGAGTCACAGCAGGAGACTCTTCATCGATATCGATTACAGGGTTGATGAGCACCATGCGCACGTCCTTGAGTTCGGGGAAATCCTCGGCCAGCACATCCACATCGATGTAGACGATGCGTGCGTTCACACCGACCTGCGGAGCGGCGATACCGATTCCCTGGGTATGGTACATGGTTTCCTTCATGTTCTCAATCAGTTCCTTAAGGTTAGGATAGTCAGGCGTGACCGTGGCATTGTCGGCACGGAGCACGGGATGACCGTAAATGTAAATGGGAAGTATCATGATTATAATGCTGAATTATCTTATTGGTTGTAAATGCTCTGTAAGTAATCGTTGAGGATAATGGTCGCCGCGATAGCGTCAACGCGCGACTTGTCGCGGCGGTCGCTCTTCTTCATTCCGCCGTCGATCATCGCCTGGTGGGCGATGGCACTCGTGAATCGCTCGTCATACATCACGACTGGCATGTCGGGCAGTTCGTTGTGCAGCCGATTGACAAAGGGAGTGATGTAGCGAACGCTTTCGCTGGGCTCGCCGTTGAGTTGCGTCGGCTGGCCGATGACGATACGCTCCACCGGTTCACGCGCGATGTAGTCCTTGATGAACTGCATGAGCGTGTGGGTGGGGACAGTAGCCAGATTCCCTGCCACTATCTTCAGCGGATCGGTCACCGCCACGCCGGTGCGCTTGCGGCCATAATCGATGCCCAGAATGCGTCCCATCGTCCTCAACAATCAATCTCAACCTTGTTGCATGGTGAGCAGGAACTCCTCGTTGTCGCGGGTGCGGTCCATGCGCTCCTTGACAAATTCCATGGCCTCGACCGAGGTGCGGTCGCTCAGGAAGCGGCGGATAATCCACATCTTGTTCAACGTGTCCTGAGGCAACAACAGGTCGTCGCGACGTGTGCTCGACGCCATGACATCCACGGCGGGGAAGATACGCTTGTTGGACAACTTGCGGTCAAGTTGCAATTCCATGTTACCCGTGCCCTTGAATTCCTCAAAGATGACCTCGTCCATCTTGGAACCGGTCTCGGTAAGGGCTGTAGCGATGATGGTCAGGCTACCACCGCCCTCGATATTACGCGCAGCGCCAAAGAAACGCTTGGGGCGCTGCAGTGCATTGGCGTCGACACCACCAGTCAGAATCTTGCCCGATGCCGGAGCAATCGTGTTATAGGCACGCGCCAGGCGGGTAATCGAGTCGAGCAGAATCACCACATCGTGGCCGCACTCCACCAGTCGCTTGGCTTTGCTCAACACGAGGTCGGCAATCTTGACATGGCGGTCGGCGGGCTCGTCAAAGGTCGAAGCAATCACCTCGGCATTGACGCTGCGGGCCATATCGGTCACCTCCTCGGGGCGCTCGTCGATGAGCAGAATGATCATGTAGGTCTCGGGGTGGTTCTCGGAAATGGCATTGGCAATCTCCTTCAGCAGCATGGTCTTACCCGTTTTGGGCTGGGCAACAATCAGTCCACGCTGGCCCTTGCCGATGGGTGAGAACATATCAACCACACGCTGCGAAACGGTGGGATGGGTCTTGCTCACCAAGTCAAACTTTTCGTCGGGGAACAGCGGCACCAGATGCTCAAACGGCACACGGTCGCGCACATAGTTAGGCGTGCGGCCGTTGATAAGGCGGATTTCGCTCAAGGGGAAATACTTCTCACCCTCCATGGGAGGACGTATGGTGCCCTCAATCACGTCACCTGTCTTGAGGCCGTAGGCTTTGATTTGTGACTGCTGCACATAGATGTCGTCGGGCGAAGTCAGGTAGTTGTAATCGCTGGAGCGCAGGAATCCGTATCCCTCAGGAGCAATGTCGAGCACACCCTGGGCCTCGAGAATACCTTCAAAGTTATAGGGCTGGTCGAGATAGGGATTGACCTCGGCAATCTGCTGCTGTTGCTGTTGCTTCATCTTGCGCTTCTTGTTCTTGCTCTCCTTGACCACCTTGGGTTCCTGGATGACGATAGGAGCGACAGCGGCTTCCTCGGCCTGGCGCTTGCGCTCTTCCTCAGCGCGGCGCATGGCCTCCTCGCGTTCTTGCTGCGTGCGCGGCTTGAAGGTGAACCCGCTACCCGTGTTGAAGAACGAATTCAACGACATGCCTTCGCGCTCACGGGGATTCTGCTCGGCAGGTGCCTGCTCAACAACGGGAGCCGATTGTTCGTCCGGCTGATGCTCAACGGGCTGCTCAGCCACGGGCTCTTCGGGCTGGGGCTGCGGCTCTTCATTGTCGAATGGAAGGGTCGGTGCCATATCATCCTGCTTGGCCTTGCGTCCGCGGCGACGTGCAGGTTGTTCCTGAATCTTGGCAGCGGCAGCCTTGGCGGGAGCCTTGGCAGGCTTTTCGGCCGGCTCAGCCATCTGCTCGTCCTGCTGTTCGGCCGAAGCGTTCAATTCTGCCTCACGTGCAGCCTTCTCGGCGGCCGAGGGGCGTCCGCGTTTGCGCTTGGGAGCAGGTTGTGCAGGCTGTTCTGCCTCGGCGGATTCGGCCTGTTCAGCAGGCTTATCTTCAGTCTTGGGCAACTCCACCTTGGCTTGCTCTTTATTTTTATTGTTTTTTGAGACCGCATCGTCCTTGGTCACCTCGCTCCCGTTGGCCTTAGCAGCCGGTTGGCGGATGCGCTCGCGGCGACGTTTAGCGGGTTCAGGCGTGTTAGCGGCTTCGTTGGCGGCTTCGGTCTCGGCCTGATGGTCCAGCAACTGGTACTGGAGGTCCTCACGAGGAGTAGTATCGACCTTTTTCAGTCCCATTGACTTGGCCAATTCACGCAAGTCGGTCTCGCTCATTGATTTCAGTTGATCTAAATTATACATACTCGTAATGATGAATCGGGAAAAATCACACACTATACTCCATATCAAAATTGTACAGTGCCACGCACTCTCGTGCCTGTAATATCCCAGTTAATGATTTGTCTTGTTAGTATATCCTCCCGTAATTAGCATTATCTAACCACTATACTGATATTACCAACATATATAGATGTCGCAAGTTCGATAATGGATTCAGGAAAAAAACGGGAGATGTGAATTAATTGTCACAAAACACTCACTGTTGGAGCCGTTTTGCGTTGCAAAATTAGTGTTTTTTGGAAACATGAACAAAAAAAGCGGGAAAAAAGCAGTATTTTTGCAGTCAATAAAAACAGAAATATGGAAATCGACCGTCAAAAAATAGCAAAACACGTCAACCTGCCCGTCATGCAACTGGTGGGCAGCGTAGCCGATGAACTGCGCCGTGAATGCTACGTTGTGGGGGGATATGTGAGAGACATCTTCCTGGAGCGCCCCAGCAACGACATGGACTTTGTGACCGTCGGCAGCGGCATCGAACTGGCCAAAGCGGTGGCTAACCGCATCGGCAAACGGGCCCATCTGGCGGTGTACCGCAACTACGGCACGGCACAAGTGAGGACGCGGCAGTGGGAACTCGAGTTTGTCGGCGCCCGCCGCGAATTCTATCATCGCGAGAGCCGCAACCCCATCGTTGAAGACGGGACCCTCAATGATGACCAGCAACGCCGTGACTTTACCATCAATGCGATGGCGATTTGCCTGAACAAGGAGCGGTACGGCGAGTTGCTTGACCCGTTTGACGGCATCGGTGACCTGGAACGCCGCATCATCCGCACACCACTCGACCCGGACATCACCTTCAGCGACGACCCGTTGAGGATGATGCGCGCCGTGCGGTTTGCCACGCAACTGGATTTTGACATCTATCCCGAGACGTTCAACGCTATCAAGCGCAACGCCAAGCGCATCAGCATCATCACCCGTGAGCGAATTTCCGAGGAACTGATGAAGATCATGCGCAGCCCTTCACCATCGCGGGGATGGATGCTGCTCGATCAATGCGGACTGCTGCCGCTCATCTTCCCTGAAATTGCCGCACTCAAGGGAGTGGAGACCGTCAACGGACGCGGGCACAAAGACAACTTCATGCACACGTTGCAAGTGCTCGACAATGTGGCACATTCCAGCAACGACGTGTGGCTACGCTGGGCCGCACTGCTGCACGATGTGGGCAAGGCACGCACCAAGCGCTGGGATCCACAACTCGGCTGGACCTTCCATAACCACAATTTTGTGGGCGAGAAGATGGTGCCCAAGATTTTCGCCAAGATGCGGATGCCGCTCAACGAACACATGAGATATGTGAAGAAACTCGTCGGGCTGCACATGCGTCCCATCGCCCTGGTCGAGGACGAAGTGACCGACAGTGCCGTCAGGCGCCTGCTCTTTGATGCGGGCGACGATATCGATGACCTGATGACCTTGTGCAAGGCCGACATCACCAGCAAGAACCAGAACAAGGTGCAGCGTTTCCGCGAGAACTTCGACCTGGTGAAACGCAAACTCGTGGACATCGAGGAGAAAGACCGCGTGCGCAACTTCCAGCCGCCTGTCGACGGCGAAGAAATCATGCAGGCCTTCGGTCTCGAGCCGTCCAAGCCAGTGGGATATATCAAGGACGCCATCAAGGATGCTATCCTCGACGGTGTCATCACCAACGACTATGCCTCGGCCTACCGCCTCATGCTCGCCAAAGCCCGTGAACTTGGCATCGAGCCCGTCAACAAGGGGCAACTGTGCCACACCACGATGGACACCCCGGTCGGTCTGCTCCACATAGGCGTCAGCACCGAAGGCGTTGCCATCATCGGCTGGAGCAGTGATGAAGTGGACGCTATCGCACGTCGCTTGGAACTGTCACCCGTCGAAGCCCACACTCCCCTACTCGCCCAGGCTATGGCCCAACTACGGGAATACTTCGACGGCACCCGTCGCCAATTCTCATTACCGCTGCACATCAAGGGCACCGAGTTCCAAATGCGGGCATGGGCCGAACTGCAAAAAATCCCGTACGGCGAGACAATCTCCTACGGGGAGCAGGCCGCGCGTCTGGGCAGCCCTAAGGGCTCACGTGCTGTCGCGCAAGCCAACCACAACAACCGCGTTGCCGTCGTCATCCCGTGCCACCGCGTCATTAACGCTAACGGTTCACTGGGCGGCTATGCTCCTGGTCCCGACAAGAAACGACTGCTCCTTGACTTGGAGCAGAAACATAAAAACAAGAACTAAAAAGAAAACCGCCTGATGCGTCAGGCGGTTTTACTTTTCTACTATTCGTCTTCAACAAGCCACTCGCTCCACGGTAAGGAGATATCATTCGGGTCATCGGTGCTGATGACATCTTCATCGGAATAATAGTTTCGGATGGTATAGCGGTTGTTGACGCGATAAGAGTCATAATAGGAAGGATCAAACACTTGCAGGAAAGTCACCTCGGACTGCAGGTCGGTACCCATCCACATCATCTTCGTACAGGTCGTCTCAAATGCCGAACTTGACGTCACGCGATAGACAACCTCATTTTTTGTATCAAAGAAAAAGAAGCCGTTGAAAACAACAAAACCGTCATTTGAGGCAAGAACAAAGTCGTTTTTCTCATCATTCCACAACAGCAAGACACTGTAATTGCGGTTGCTGCCAGGTCCAACCAAGATATCGACTTTGCCGTCAAAATTGGCGTCCAGGAAATGTACCACATCCTGGGTCACGCCATAGTCCTCATCAAGGGGTATAGTCGTCATCGGCAGATCGTCGGAAGAAACCAGCACCAAGTTGATCGCATATTCCCCCTCATTCAGGGTCACATCGAGCACATCATGAGTCGTGGGGCAGTCGTCAACGGAGAAAAAGCCGTCCTTATCAAGGTTTACTTTGGGTACTGCCAACTGATCCTTCGACGTTGCAGGCACTACACTCTGCCGGGGTGTGCCACACGCCATCAAGGCCGTCATCGCCATCAAGGCAACGACACAAGATTGCAAATTAACATTACTCCTTTTCATAATTCATTAAAAAATTAATTTGTTACTATCAGTCAACTCACATCAGCAACTCGGGCCGGAACTCAAAGTGCATCGTGTCGTAATGATACCAGCGCCCACCCCAGATAAAGCCATGACGCTCAAAGATACGCACAAGTTCAAGAGGCATACTGTTCTTGTACTTGATGGTGGCGGTCTCATTTTTGCCGGGATTATCCCATTTCCAGTAATTGGATTTGGAAACGCCGACGTCTATTGCGATACCATAAGAATGTGCGCTCAGACGTTCGCTGCCGCTGACGTTGCGCCAATAAAATGTGCCAGCGGTTTTAGTGTAGGCAAGAAGGTGGGGATTGTTCTTGATCTCCTGGCTGACGGCCCGCAGACTATCGGCAGCACCGTTAACCGAAGAGAACATCACTTTTGTTCCGAACCAATCCACAGGAACCAGCCGTTTTTGTACCTGGGCCGAAGAGGCCCCGTACATCAGTTTAAACAGTTGTTCACAACGTGAACGCCCAGGGTCCTCGCAATAACCCGGCTGAGTGCTTGCCGTGTCATACTGCCAGGCAAAGATGTCAACCGGCTCGGCATGGTCAAGTTTATCGATGAAAGACTTATCCTTGCCGCTGTCGTAGACAATCCTCGTCCCATCGGCCATAACCAGATTGCCGTCAACAAATTCCTTGATGTGGTCGGGATAGGACTTGAGGAGTCGTCCCGCCCCTTCAGGGACTGACGCTTCGGCTTGGGGTGACAGAGCCTCGACCTTCGGCTGGTCAGTGCCTGTTTCGGCACCAGAGTCAGCCGTCTCGGTCCTGGAGCACGCGATGCACCCCAGCACCAATGCCGTCAAGGCCCATAATACGCTTAGACCACGAGGCCTCATCATTCATGGCTCTTTAAAAACTCGACATTTTTCTTCTCGTAGCCGTTGAGATCCTCATTCGGCACTTCGTCGCGATAAGGTTTGTACCAGGATTGAGCATTGAAGTAATCCCGAAGAGTCTGATCCTTGAAATAGCGGCCGTGGCGGGCATAGATCGAGTTGCGCATGATGCGCAGTTCGGCGGATGTCTTCCCGGCGATATCACTCATCGTGGCATAGCGATGAGAGAGCCATTCAAAGCCGGAATCATCAACGACGGTCTCGTCCTCTTGGACTGCAGCATTCGAGGCCGAGGAACGGGAGTTGTCATCCTCGAGCGATGGAGCGACGCTGACTTCATCGTCATCAGGAACTTCCCACGGCGACTCTGTCGTCGTGCGCGGTTCCATCACATATTTGTAAACCACAAAGCCTCCCAGAGCCAACACGGCGACAGCAAGACAGGCGATGAGGGCTATCAGCGCGGGCGAAGTCCCCTTTTTGGGTTGCGCCATCGGTCTGGGATTACCGTAGGGTGAATAGCGCTGCTGAGGCATTGGCGCTTGACCCGGCTGTTGGGGAGGAATATTCATTCCTGCCACCGGCGCTCCACAATGCGGGCATGCCATCAATTGATCGGAAACAGGCTTACCACAATTATTACATTTAATCAGTGCCATAATCGAAATGAGTTTACTATTTATTAGAATATTGAACGTGTCCTGAATAGACTATTATATACTATTGAAAAAGACTTTCGGTTGCCGGCCAAAGGGATTCGTTACGAATCGGCCTTGAGCGCACCGTACCATCTGACTTGACTTTAGACCAGTCAATCTTATAGGTACGGTGGTTTACGGATTGTACCCTGTCGACAGTGTCATTGAACTGGCGGTGCTTGATGACCACCAAACTGCCATTGTTGTATTGCCACATGGTGGTCCACTGGCGGCTGGCACCTGCCCCTGAAGAGTAACTGTACTCATAAGTTGTCTCCTCGAGTGCCGTATTGCCACGCTTCTTGGTCATCGAGATGACATCACCCTCCTGGTTATATTCATACTCGATAACGATACCCCCACTGCGCTTGGACTCGATAAGCCGATAACGCGAGTCGTAGTTGTCGGTCTTGACAAATGTCGAGCCTTTGTAATAAGAGATTTGGTTATAGTAATCCATCGAATACACATAGCGGGAGCCATCGCTGCCTCGGATTTCCCTGAGGGAGCCGCCGATGTCCCACTGCGTGGTGTAGGTTATCGTCTTGCCGCTGGCATCAGTCTTGGACAACAGCACGAAGCCGTGGTCCGGGTCGAAATCATAGTCATACTGTTCACTCACATCAGTGCGCGAATTATAGTAATTGGTCAAGAGCCCCTGCTTATTGAAATTGAAGTATTCTGTTCCATCGTAGGCATACTCGCTATCGATATTCTCCTCAACCCTGCCGACAAGACCGTCACAATTGTTGACCACGGCCGAAGTGGGCATCAGCAACAAGTTGGCATACAGCACCTTGATATGGGACCCGTCCAGATGATCATACGGCAGATTGTCGCACACACGGTACAACTCGTTCAGGGAGACCGAACTGTTGAAATATTTTCCCAACAGCGCATCCTGCATCAGTTGGCGCGCCTCGGAGACGTGCTCTGAATAAGGGTATTCCTTGACAAAATCACCATAAGCACCCACCGAGTTGGATTTTTGTGCATCACGGAAAGCATACTTCTCCTGCAGGGCCTTCACTTCGCTGTAATAGTCCGAGGCGGGATACAACTTCAGGTACTCCTTGCAGGCATCGACGGTCTGGTCGAGTTCATCAAAGGCGCATTTGTGCAGGCGTTCCTCGACTCTCAGACGATATCTGGAATGGGGATAATCGGCAAGATACTCCTTGCAGGCAGCAGCGGTATATCCCAGTTCATCATAGGCGATGCTGTCCCTGCGCCACTGGATGGCATTGAAATGGGTCTGGTTCAGATTACCATATTTATTGAGATAGCGTTTGCATTCGCTCAGGGCATGGGTGTTCTTCACCACATCATAGGCGACCCGTTCACGCTCATTCATCAGAGTGGACATGTCGGGATAGTCAAACAGAGCCCCTATCAGTTTGTCATATTCAGCCTCGGTCTTCACCTTCCTGACACTGTCAATGAGGTTGGTCTCGATTGCGCTCTTGATATCGGATACATAGAAACCTAAATCCTTGTGCTGTAGCAATAAGTTGGCATTCTGAACGTCATAGGGCCTCTGGCTGACTTTCTTGACAATCCCGTAGGCGTTCCACGGGTCATAAGGCAGACAGATGGTCGACTTACCCCTTCCGTCACGGATGTTCATCATCATGGCATCGGACAGTTGCCACACGGGATATAGTTGGTCGGTTATGGGTGAGTAAGGGTTCAAATCCTTGTCCTTGACGGCCTTTTTCTCGATATCTTCCTTGTATTTGGCCGCTTTGTCAAGTTTGTGTTCCTTCAGTGCTTTGAATGTCTTTACCATATTCTTATGGTAATAGTTATCCCCGAGGAACAACTTTTCCTGGGCAACGGCATCGATTGCCGAGCCCATAAGCAGAATCATCAATATGGTAACTAATCTCCTGTTCATTGCCTTATCAATAATGAGTTGTCTTGTTCAAGCCCAGAGAAGTTATCTTGCCCTGGGCGTTCACTGTCGCCGTGCCGTTGTAGTGGGCGAACGTCTCCTGGCTGGTGTCTTCGCGGTTAAGCCGCTGGTCAAAGCCGAAAGTAGCCGTATAGACAGGATCCCCTTGAGCATTGAGCGTTTTCTTGACGGTGATTTTGCCCATCGAGACTTTCACCCCATACACGTCACCAGAGTGGATGCGATTCATATAAGCGGTGACATCACTGTAGGATGCATTCTTCTTGCCCAGGAATGACGCCATCGGCGACGTGACACAAGCCGTCATGGCCGACCCGTTACGATTGGCCATCGCCGAGAAGAAGGAACTTACCCGTGAAGTGACCATGCTCGACTCGGCTGGTGTCAATTGCTGCTTGGCCTTGAGTTCGGCCTGTTGTTGGGCTTGTTGCTGTTCCTGCTCAGCCTGCTGATTGGCATGCTGTTGGGCCTCGTCACGGTGTTTGCCTTGAGGGCACTGTGCCATATATTCCTCATAGGCAGCAGATGTTCCGGCAGCAGTGGCCTTTTTCCACATCACATTGTCGAGCGCCTCGACGGCCTGGTCGTGATAGGGACCATCGGGATGCTTGGCGATAAAATCCTGCAGTGCTTTCGGGTCATCAGACTTTTCAATCTTGGCCCACTCTTCACCGACTGCTTGCAGGGAGGCTTTAAAATCCTTTACCTGTGCCGCATGCTCGCCATCTGGATAGTTGCTCAAGTAATCTTCAATCGCCTGCATGTCGCCTGTCTTCTCGACTTGCTGCCATGCCTCATATTCCCGCTGGTTGGCACCGTTCTGATAGAACACATATCCACCCGCAGCAAGCACCAAGGCCAAGACGATACCGGCTATCGAACCGATAAGAACTTTGCGCTTTTTGGCAGCGGCGGCCACTTCTGCATTGTGTCGTTCCATTGCGGTACCCAGGCGGTCCTTCAAGTCCTTGTAACTGGACTCGTCGGCCTTCATAGCGACCAACTGGTACAGATCCTGCTGTGCATCATCCAGGCGCCCGGAATCAAGGCAGTCTTTCATCGTGCGGCGCAAATCCTTCACCCGCTGTTCGAAGGCGACCTGATAGTCCTTGTTCAGACGCTTGTATCGTTCATTGTCGGGATCCAACTGGAGCAGGCCATCGATATGATTGCGGGCCGAGCCGAAATCTTTGGAGTCAAGACTGGCTTTGGCCGCTTTATACATCTGTGCCTCCCGCTCGGCTTTCTGCTTGCGTTCGCGCTCACGCTTTTCTGTCTCTTTCTGCTTGCGTTCGCGCTCCAAACGTTCTTTGTCGCGCTCACCGCTTGGCGTCAGCGCTCCACATTGGGGGCAATTCAATGCTTTAGGGCTCATCTGCTTTCCACAATGGGGACAGGAAACAAGGTCTGCTCCTGAATTCCTCACTTGTGGGTTGTCTGCCGATACTGCTTGCTCCATCCGATTCTTCAATTCCAGAAAACGTGCATCGGACGGAAATGCGGCGAGCCGGTTATCAATATACTGACGGGCCACATCATAACGCCCTTGCTTCAGGCTATTGAGCGCCTCACGGTACATCACATCGGCAATGGCATCAGTCCTGGGTGTCTGGACCGACACCGGTGCTCCACACTTGGGACACGCGGCAGCCCTGTCGCTGACATTATGACCACAATTTCTGCATTTAATCAGTGCCATAATTTTGATTCTCTATACTCGTTTCTTCAGCAATTCCACGGTGATTTCTTCATTAATTCCATCAACGGTCATGAAACCATGACCATTCATCATACTGAATTGAAAACAAAAATCCTCCTCAGATTTATCAGGTAACACAGCCTTGAAGTATTCGCCGTGGTCTAACTTGGCATATAACGGCATATACCTGCCTGCCAATTCCACTTGGGCAAATACTACGATATCATTCTCCAGTACGAAATTACAATTATACACAGTGCCCTGATGCTGGAATTTGGCCATGTACTTTCCATCTTCGACTTTCTCTATAGCATGGTCAAAAACCGATTCGTAACCAGCCCCGGATCCATCTTCCGGGGAACCGCTATACCAAACGTACAGGGCAGCACCACAAAGCACGGCAAGTGCGGCAAGTCCATACAAGAGCCACTTCTTGAAACTGCTCGAACTGCCGCTACCAGGATTATGTTCGGACTGCGATTCCTGGAGAGGACGCTCGCCGGTTTTTCTTGCACCGGATTCTGCAATAGGTAAAGGAGAGCCGCAAAAAGAGCAAACACCTTTCTTGCGGGAAACCATCCGCCCACAATGTTCACATTTTACTCGTGCCATAATCCACGACAATCGTTTAATTCAGCGGACAGCCGCAGTTGGGACATGCTGGTTTATTGGCCTCTACGCTTGCTCCGCAATCAGGACAGTACTTCATGACCGGTTGCTGAGGGGCAGGCTGCTGAGGGGTTGGCTGTATATTCTGTTGAGGGGCAGTCTGTTGAGGTTGCTGAGGCTGCTGGACATTCACGTAATCTGTCGGATTGTAGGTATTAGGGTTGGAGTTCCCCTGCAGCAAGTCGATAAGCCGAGAGAGTTTATCATCAATAGACTGTATCTTGTTATAAAGCAAGAAAACTAAAGCGCCAAGACCTACAATGACCACAAACTCGAGGAAATCACCTATGTGCCAAAAACTTACGGACTTCACATAACTGCCTGATGCACATGAGGTCATCAGCAACAGCAACGACAGAAACATCGATTTCAAAATAACCTTTTTCATAAAGCATTCAATTTTTAAGAGTCAATGTCCACTTGTTGAAACCAGTTTTCATAGAGGCATGCCGAACGAAGCGCCAGAATGCCACTTCAGCACTGCAAAAATATTAAAAAAATCACTGAAACGCAAGAGCGTAAGTGACTTTTTCACAAAACTTCAAAAAACGGGGAATGAAACGTCACTTGCCCGGAGTACCTTTCGGATCGACACGGAAGGTGACGAAGCGGTTGTAGGCGTAGTTGGCCAAGGTATAGGCCACCATGGCAAGCACCATAACGATGTTCTGCCCAGCCTTCTGCATCGGGAAGAATGGAATGATGTCGTCACGCAGATCCTTCCAGCCGACAACCTCGAGCAGTATCCAACTGACAAACAACTGCAACGCCAGACAAATCAGGAAACCGATGACAAAGAGGGCCAACTCACGCTTGAAGTCATTCTTGGTCTTGAAGACCCAATTGCGGTTCCACAGGAAACTGTTGATGACACCGAAGATATAACCCACGACGTTGGAGATACCATAAGAAAGCCCCATCTTGGTGTTGAGCAGATAGAAGACCACCAGCGTGATAAGCGTGTTCATCACACCTATCACACAATACTTGAGCAGTTGAATGCCCGTCTGTCTGGCTTCGGCCTTATCTATCTTCATGATAATAGTTTTATCGCGGCAAATTTAGGTAATTTTAACGAAATCACAAAAAAATGTCACCAATTTTTAATTGTTCGGCCCTTCTGGAAGACGAACTTGGCTTGGAGAGGCGATAATGCCCACATCCTCAATACCAGCCAAGGTGTCACCAGGAGCCATCACTTGCCACACAAGGAGTCGGGCTGTATGCGCCGGTGCCACATCTTCGGCAACAGGTACCGTCACCTGATATAGAGTACCGAATCCCCCACCCGTCCAGTTTCCGAATTCGTCAGCGAGCGCAATGGAGACCGGATACCTCGCCACCGTAGAGTCCTCGGCTATGAAATCGACCGTTAGCGACAGGTTGCTGTAGGCATAGGTATTGCTGTGGCGCACGGCAAGCACGATATCATAGGTTGCCGTCGAATCATCATACTCGGGCGTAAATGACAAAGGTGAGTTGCGCAGCCATCCCGTTGACGGCACATGCTTGAACGAGGCATGCGGCAAGGTGGGCTTGCGCTGGCAGCAGGCAGCCATGAGCACAACAGCGGCAATGACCACAGCCATTGCCACCGTATGTGCCATGCCTACTGGCACGGAGCATTGTTTATCCGTTATTAGGTTTGCCTTGGGCATTGTCTTTGGAGGGAGCCGCGGCGTCAGAGGCCTTGCGGGGCCTGAAGGTCTTACGTTCAGGACGTTGCCTGTCGGCATGAGGCGGCCTGGCAGAATCCTTAGGGTTGCCGCCGTCCTGCTGCCGTTTGGACCGTCCCTGACGGGGCTTGCGGTCGCCACGCTCAGGCTTCGGACCCTGGTTTTGAGATGGCTTTTCCGATTTGTCCTGTCTATCCGGTTTGTCCTGCTTTTCCTGCTTATCCTGCTGTCCGGGTTTGTCACCCTTGGCGGCCGAAGCAGCCTTGTCGCCACTGTTCTTTTTCTTCTTTTTCTTCTTCTTTTTGTCGAAGCGGTTGATGGCATCCTGGTTGAGCAAATCGCCAAAAGGCGATGCCCCTTTCTTGCCATCTTCATCGCCGCCAAGGCTGTCGGGCTTGACGCCAGTCTTGTTCAGGGCGATGACCTCGAAAGCCTGTGCAGCACTCAGCGTGACCGTATTCACCGGCACATTGCGCTCGGTGGAGTAAGTGATTTCACGTTTGAGCGCATCGGCCTTGAAGAAATAGTAGGTAGCATCCTTAGTCTCGAGATGCACGTCCTTGGGCGGCAGTTGACGTATCGCTTCCACGTAGGTGTTCACCTCAAAATTGATGCAGCACTTGAGTTTAGCACACTGTCCGGCCAAGTTCTGCGGGTTGAGCGAGATGTCCTGGAAACGCGCGGCGCTTGTTGCCACCGACACGAATCCCGACATCCAGGTGGCACAGCACAAGGGACGTCCACAAGGACCGATGCCACCGATGCGACCTGCCTCCTGGCGCGCACCGATCTGCTTCATCTCGACACGGATCTTGAAGACATCGGCAAGCACCTTGATGAGTTGGCGGAAATCCACACGTTCGTCAGCGATATAGTAGAAAATCGCCTTATTGCCGTCGCCCTGATACTCCACATCACCGATTTTCATCTTCAGCCCCAGGTCCACAGCAATTTTGCGCGAGCGTATCATGGTGTCCTCTTCGCGGGCCTTGGCCTGCTCATAGCGTTCCATGTCGGCCGGCTTGGCCTTGCGGAAGACACGCAATATCTCGGCATCCTTGCGGAGGTTCACACGTCTCATCTGGTTCTTGACCAGGCGTCCGGTGAGCCCCACGCGACCGATGTCGTGGCCCGGGTTGGCCTCAACAGCCACCCAATCACCCTGTTTCAAGGGGATGTGGGTACTGTTGCGGTAGAAACCGCGCCGCGTGTTCTTGAAGAGTACCTCAACGATGTCGAAATCGTTGTCGGGCACATCGTCAAGCCAATTGGTGCTGGTGAGGTTGCAACGGCCGATATCGGAGTCACTACCGCAGGCACCGCAATGGCACTTGGCACACGCGCCGGCGTTATCGGGGATGTTCACTTGAGTGTTGTTATTCTCATCCATCACAGCGCAATCACAATATTATTTTGCGTAACTAACGGCGCGGGTCTCACGGATGACAGTGATGCGCACCTGACCAGGATAAGTCATCTCGTCCTGGATCTTCTGTGCGATTTCGTTGGACAGTTTCTCGGTCTCCTCGTCGCTGATCTTGTCAGCGCCCACGATAACACGCAGTTCGCGGCCTGCCTGGATGGCATAGGTCTTCACAACACCGGGATAGGACAGGGCCAGGTGCTCAAGGTCATTGAGGCGCTTGATATAGGCCTCGACAATCTCACGGCGTGCACCGGGACGGGCGCCGCTGATAGCGTCACACACCTGCACGATGGGAGCATAAAGGCTCGTGGCATCTTCCTCGTCGTGGTGGGCACCGATAGCGTTGCAGATGTCGGCTTTCTCCTTATACTTCTCAGCCAACTTCATACCCAATTGTGCATGCGGCAGTTCGGGCTCGTCGTCGGGCACCTTGCCGATATCGTGCAACAGTCCGGCACGGCGCGCCTTCTTGGGATTGAGGCCCAACTCGCTGGCCATAATGGCACACAGGTTGGCGGTCTCACGCGAGTGCTGCAACAGGTTCTGTCCGTAACTGGAGCGGTATTTCATCTTACCGATGAGGCGGATGAGTTCAGGATGCAAGCCATGGATACCCATATCGATGGCCGTGCGCTTACCGGTCTCGATAACCTCTTCCTCGACCTGGCGGCGAACCTTGGCCACCACTTCCTCGATGCGGGCGGGATGGATGCGGCCGTCGCTAACCAATTGGTGCAGAGCCAGTCGCGCAATCTCACGGCGCACGGGGTCAAAACCAGAGAGGACAATGGCCTCGGGGGTGTCGTCAACAACGATTTCGACGCCTGTAGCAGCCTCAAGAGCCCTGATATTGCGACCCTCGCGGCCGATAATGCGACCCTTGATCTCGTCATTGTCGATATGGAATACGGTGACAGCATTCTCGATGGCCGTCTCGGTGGCCACACGCTGGATGGTCTCGATGATGATGCGCTTGGCCTCCTTGTTGGCCGTCATCTTGGCATCGTCCATGATGTCGTTGATGTAACTGGCAGCATTGGTTTTAGCCTCGTCCTTGAGCGACTCGATGAGTTTTTCCTTAGCCTCCTCGGCCGACAGTCCACTGACGTGCTCCAAGGTGTCGCGTACGCTCTTTTCCATCTTGTCAACCTCGACCTTGCGCTGTTCGAGCAGGGCCATCTGGTTGTCCACGTTCACCTTGAGGTTGTCTACCTCGTTGCGGCGACGCTGCAGTTCACCCTGCTGCTGGTTGAGCGACATCTCACGCTGTTTGAGTTTGGCCTCGCTGGTCTGTACTTTGGACAGACGCGTGTTGGCCTCCTTCTCGGCGGCACTCTTGATTGACATACCGGCTTCTTTGCCCTTCATCACCTCGTTGTTCTTGAGAACCTCTGCCTCAAGACGGGCTTTCTCCATGATTTCGTTGGCTTGTGATTTGGCATTCTTACGGGAGAAGTACAATGCCACAACACATCCAATTGCCATAGCCACGACGGCTACAATAACATAATATACTATATTGTCCATTAAAGTAATAAAATATATAAATAACAAAGCGCCACTGTCGGTTATGCTTATTGCCTGATTTTCAAGCAATAAATACATAATACCTCAAGTGGTGCAGGAACCTAAATTCGTATTGATCCGACATGATCCGGCCGCTCATTCGCCGCCGTTGCTCCCATTGCATGCAGCCCCGTGCCAAGCATAATTGCCTCTCATCGGCAATTATCGGCAGCCACAGCCGCCAACATGCTCAAAGTCGCATCATGTCATTTCTCGTCACCCAACAGGGAGTCGAGTTTCTTGTCCATATCTGTCAGGAATTCATTGACCTGCCGGTTTTCACCGTATGCCTCAAGATAAAGTCGCGCGAACTGGAAAGCCACCCTGGCCAGCACATCCTCGGATGAATCCTTGAAACGATTCATCCACTTGCGCCACAGGGTGTTGACAAGTTCTTCGGCCTTACGGTAGTTCTCCTCTTCGTCCGGATTGACGCTCAGGGCGATTTGGTTAGCGTCCGCAAGTTGTATCCATATTCTCACTTTATTATTGTCGGCCATAAACGATTTTCAGTCGCGTGTTAAGCGTTCAATTGTTTGATGCATCGGTCAATGTCCCGCACCATTTTGGCAACCTGCTTCTTGTATTGGGCGACGAGTTCCGGATTACGAGGGACAGAATGTGCCACCCTCAAGAACTCATTATCGATGCGCAACTGACTCAGTTCTTTCTCCTGTCGCGCAATTTCCAGTTCCTGGCGCTCGATTGTCCGCGCCATTTCCTTGTTCTCGCCCTGGAGTGCACGATACTTCTTGCTCAAGGCTTCCACCTTGTGCATCAGGCTTTGCAGTTTATCGTTCAACTCCGTCGAAGGCATAGTTACCATTTTTCTGCAAAAGTACTATATTTTTTCAATAAAACATCTATCAAGTGAAAAATATTTTGACAAATGACACTATTTGCTGTTTTTCAAGCCAATTTCATCGCCAAATACGGCCAATCAAGCCCCCAACGAGGGACATTTTACGGACAAATTGATATCAAGAATAATTTTTCCCGAAGATTTTCGTCCAAAAATTTGCCAGTTCCAAAAATGGTATTACCTTTGCAGTCGCAATTCGGGGCATTAGCTCATCTGGTAGAGCGCAACACTGGCAGTGTTGAGGTAAGCGGTTCGAGTCCGCTATGCTCCACAATCGATTTTATAAGTGTCTGAAAATCAGTCACTTATTTTTATTTCTACTCGGTGCTCCCCCCCAATGTACCCCCCTTTTCCGAATTTGGCGCATGATTCGCTATGATTTTTTGAATATCTCTATCGAATACTTGTTGGTCTGCGCTCTCACCACGTTTCTTCAATTTACTCACATCTATTGTCTTTCCGTCTCCTTCGCAAAACACACTTGTAATCACGGATTTGACTTCGTTGTCATCAACATTCTTGCTTGCTAATGTTCTCATTAGAATGAACAAACAAGAATAATTTGTATATCCACTCTTAGTCCCACGTGTCCACCTCAATTTCTGTGACAATGCTATCACCGAAGCGCTGAAGATTGCCAAAAATACGTCTTCTTTATTCGGTTCGATGTCTTTCTTGCTCACTAGATACTGATAAATGTCTTTCAACGCATCCATGCTCAAATCTGTCGGCATTACTCGTGTCAACATAAATCTTCTATCAATTCTCAAGCCACACTGTGAACACCTACCGCTAACAATATGAAATAGCTTACCAAAATAGAAAAGATAATCATCATGTGTGCGAGATTGTGATTGATTACCAACCGAAACAAAATCTTTAGCATATGCTAAATGAAGAGGATTCATATAATCATTCTCATCAAAATCTTTGACATTTGCTCTGAAGATATCAGCCAACGTCCTCCCTGGTTTTATAGCTTTATCAAACATGCTCGTCGGGAAAGCATACATCCAACAATCATGCAGCATCTCAACCACCACGCTAAGTTCGGATTCAGATGCAATGCCATCGAAGTAATACCGGAATGATGCCAACGACGGCAATTTCAGATTGTGGTCAATAATCGCACACTTCAGTCGATAGCATAGCGACTCCAATTTATACATGAATAAATCGGTTTTTCGCATAAAGCCGCTTTGCCCATCAAGCATATCTTGTAAAAGGTCTTGTTGCCTGTTGAGTCTACTAACTATCTTGGATTCTTCTATTTCTTTACTCATTTGCCTAACTACGTTTTTGACATCACAAAGATAATATGTTTTACTTGATCATCCAAAACTATTTTAATACCAAGAGCATTTGCAACATTTTTAGTTGGTGACCTTAATCACCCAAAACCATTTCATCGTACAACAAGTGTGCAACCACGAGCCCAGTCTCAGTTAACACGATATCAAGGTGTGGCAGAAAAACTGACGATCTGTCACTAGCTGACAAAAAAAATGAGGGGAGGTTGTCAGTAAAAGAAACTGTCTTTTTGTCCCTATCGCCCCCAAACAGAAATATCTAATTGAGAATCAATGATTTAATTAATAGTATACTATCCCCTATCTCCCCTTGGCGCAAAGGCAAATTTGTTGCAGCATGGATGGTCGATGAAAACTTCAAAAAATACAAATGACGCCAACTTGCTCGGCAAACGAGTAGTTGACATGACCGGCGAAGAAATCGTCAGCCTAATCCGCGACGCCGTCGACGTTGCTGTAGCTGAGAAGTCTTCCCCCGAGCAGTCGAAAGACAAGAAGTTGCTCCACGGGAAGAAGGAACTCGCCCGCGCGTTGAGTGTATCTGTCTCGACCGTGAGTAGATGGCTGGCTGGTCCTTCGGCAAAGCTGACGTCACCTGCTGTGATTAGAGCCGGGAAGGTGCTACTCTTTGATTACGACCTGGTACTTGAACAGTTGAAGGACTGCGAGGAACTCAGGTGGAACAAGCGTAAAAGCGCCAGCTAACTGGCAATGGGTAACCATTGCAACGATCTCGCGACCACAGCGCCGTTCTCAACCAAGGGTGGCTGCCGCCCGACCAAAACGGCAGCACAACGATCCTTGACGTCTTGACACCAGGAATCATGGTATAGGGTGATTCCTATATGGTGATAAGGCCTATACACGTAATTCATTAACCTAAAAGGTATTAAGCCAATGACAAATACTTTGATTTCTTGGACTGAAATGTCCTGGAACCCTGTCACGGGCTGCTCTCATGCTGGTACGGATGAATGTGACAACTGCTATGCTCGCTCTATGGCCTCGCGCCTAAAGGGTGTGGGCAATCCGCGCTACAGCAATGGCTTCAAGGTGACGTGTCACCCCGAGGCTTTGAATGAGCCGTTGGCTACGGATCCCAACAAGGAGTTCACGTGCTTCCTGCCCTCAATGGGAGACCTGTTCCACGATGACGTGCCTGAGTCGTTTATCGATCAGGTTATTGGCGTCGTCGAGTGCACGCCGTGGATCACTTATCAGATTCTCACCAAGCGCAGCGCCCGTATGGCCAGCTACTTCAGCTCGCACCCTTGTCCAGCTAATGCTTGGCTTGGTGTAACATGTGGTTGCAAGAAGTCTCTCGCCAGAGTCGATGACTTGCGAGGCATTGCTGCTCCAGTCCGCTGGCTGAGCATTGAGCCTTGCCTTAGTGACCTAGCCAATGAGGGTCTCGATTTGACCGGCATTGATTGGATCATCGTCGGTGGGGAGAGCGGTCAGCGTGCGCGTCCCATGGAAGAATCGTGGGCGATGAACCTGAAGGATCTCGCCGACGCCAGCGGCACCACCTTCTTTTTCAAGCAGTGGGGCACATGGGGCGTTGATGGTGTTCGACGTAGCAAAAGTGCCAACGGTTATCTGCTGGGCGGTGTTGAGTATCACAACTACCCGACACCACGCGTGAACTACTAAGTGACAGCTTGGGTGCCCCGCCCTAACAGCGAACTGACAGGTTTCGAATGATCTCACGGCCAAGCGCCGTCCACAAACGGGACAGTCGCTCCCCGTCCAGGAAGTAGCGGCAGTACGGTGCAGTGCTTATCGAACGACGCTGTGCACCCTCCGGCGTCACATACTTATAATATTTGAATAAAATGGTACTTGTTTTAAAATCATTAAAAACCATTGCGCCCGAGCAGTTTAAGGGCAGGGACAATATCACATCGGTGATTATTCCCAACACGGTCACCAGCATTGGCGACTATGCATTTAGCGGATGTAAAAACTTGACTAGCGTTAGGATACCCAACTCGGTAACCTGCATCGGCGAGGGGGCTTTCAGTGGCTGCCTTCGTCTGACCACGGTGAATATACCCAACTCGGTAACCTACATCGGCGATGGGGCGTTCTGTGGCTGCCTTATCCTACCCGAGGTAGAGGTTCCCAAATCGGTGAAAATCTTGGGAAAAGATGTGTTCAATAGTTGTGAAAACTTGATAAAAGCGACCATTAACGCATCGGTAAATCGAATAAGTTGTATGGCCTTCCAAGGATGCCACAGGTTACAGGAATTGATAATCTCCAATTCCGTTGAATCCATCGATTTCTGGGCGTTCTACGATTGCTGGGGACTGAAGAAGTTGTGTGTTCCCAACTCAGTAACCCGAATTGAAGAATCAGCATTCGAAGGCAGTGGGCTAACCAATTTGGATATCCCGCCCTCAGTTACAGACATCGAAGCACAGGCATTCAAGTACTGCCATAATTTGACGAAAGTCTACCTTCCTAATTCGATAAAAATCATCCATTCTGATACATTCTCTGGGTGCGATAGTTTGACTAGTATCACCATTCCTGCATCGGTTGACAAGATTGCTGACAGCGTGTTCAGGGGATGCAGCAGTTTGCGGGTTGTCACTTTTGATGGCCTTACCAATATGGATAAAGATACCCATATTTTTGATGGTTGCACTTCGTTAGAGGCCATCAAGGTACCATACCAGTACTGGAGCCATTATGCGGGCATGCTGCCTGATGAACTGTTGGATATACTGATTGGCTACTAGTTATCACACGGCTGCACGCCGTCCACAAACGGGACAGTCGCTCCCCGTCCAAGAAGTAGCGGCAGCATGATACGGTGCTCAGCAAACGGCGTCGCGTATCCTCCGACGTCACTTATTATAATAATTCAAATATTATGGTTATTAATATTAAAGAAGGAACAAAGATTATTACTGCCAAGCAGTTCGCGGGCAATGTCGAAATTACAGAGCTTGTCATCGCTAATACAGTAGAGGAGATAGGCGAAGGTGCATTCAGCAAATGTCACAATCTCAAGAAAATCACTTGGGGGAAACATGTACGCACCATCGGGAAAGGGGCTTTTAGCAAGTGTACTTCATTGGTATCATTGCACCTCCCCAAATCAATCAAGCGGGTTGAGAAACAGGCATTCGCATTCTGCTCCTCGTTGGCTTATGTTGAGTTCTCTGACAAAAAAGACATATATATCGGGCAAGGTGCCTTCGCTAACTGTACAGGGCTCATCTATGCAATCTTACCTATTGGTCTGAAAGGTATCAGCAATGAGTTATTTAGCAAATGTACTAATCTCTCTGATGTTTTTATTCCTGGGACTGTAACGAATATTGGCTACAATGCTTTCTATGATGCTACAACTGGGCAGATTGATTTGCCCGATTCACTTGTGGCAATTGATATGCATGCGTTCTACAGATCCAAACTTACTAGCGTCGTCATTCCCGATGGGGTTATGAGAATTGACCTTGAAGCCTTTAGAAAGTGCTGTAATCTAAGATGCGTTGATATCGGCAAGTCTGTTTCTTTCATCTCGGATGAAGCCTTCGAAGACTGCCCTGCGCTCAGCGAGGTGACATTCAGGAGCGCCAGAATTCACTACATTGGGAAGGCTGTCTTTAAGTGTTGCAAGAACCTAAAGCGCATCAACGTGCCAGCAAGTGCGATAGACAAGTACAAGATCTTGTTGCCCAAGCACCTGCACAAGAAGTTGGTAGGGTTCTGATAGCCACACAGCCTAGTGCCGTCAATAACGGAACTGCCGTTCCCCGTCCAAGAAGTAGCGGTAAACCAAGCTTGATGCGGAGCATATATTTCACGGGGGAGTCGCGCATCCGACAACCCCAAGAATTACAAATGATTATGAAAAATAATATATTCACTATTTTTAAGTTTTTATATGACAAAAAGGTTTATTGGAAATATTAGTGGGGCTCATTCCCCATCTCGTGGTGCGGCTGCCGTGGTGACTGGTGCGAACCATGCAACCCCTATCTATGACGAGTTGCAGGCGAACGCCAAGTACCCTTTGACCGTCGCTAAACGCAAGTGCATCGAGGACACTGTGAAGCAGTTACTCGATAATGGACCTCACGCTGAGGACCCTGGCCTTCTGCTGGGATATGTCCAAGGCGGAAAAACTGACACGTTCGAGCACATCATTGGCTTGTGCTGTGACCGTGGCATCGAAGTTGCCGTGCTGTTCACAAAGGGCACCAATGCCCTCGCCAAGCAGACGCTCAGCAGGCTTCAGCAGGATTTCGCTCCTCTCAAGCCGTCGAGTAATCTCAATCAAGCGGTTACCATGGAAATCCACGATATCATGGCATTGCGCAAAATCGGGCTCATTGAGGCGAACGTCAACAGGAGCAAGTTGATTATCGTTTGCAAAAAAGAGGTCAACAATCTGAAGGCCCTCATCAAGTTGTTCAAGACGGATTGTCCATTCGTGAAGGACAAGAAAGTGCTTATCATTGACGATGAGGCGGATTACGCCTCACGCAGCTACAAGATCGGAAAGAGCAAAACCACGCCTAAAGGTCAGGTGCCTAGATGCACGACCCAGGTGGCAGCAATCGGCAAGCAGATTAACGATTTCCGCAAGTTGCTCAAGTACCACAGGGTGCTGTTGGTAACAGCCACACCATACAACTTGTTCCTGCAGCCTGATGGGGAACTCGTCCTGGACAACAAGCACATCAAGAGCATTCGCCCCCGATTTGTGAGCCTCGCGCCTGTGCACAATGCGTATATTGGCGGCAAGCAATATTTTGATGAGTCGAGTGACCCCAACTCTATGTTTAGTCACTTGTATCGTCCTCTCGGCCAAGACTCCATCAACCTGCTGGCTGGCGGTCAAGGCAATGACGAGAAGCTCATGTTCACTATTGGACAATATATTGTAGGCACTGCTATCCGTCGCATCCAGCAGCGCGACAAAGGCCTGGACTTCAAGTCGAGCATGATCGTCCATACCCAGATAAAGAAGGTCTACCACAATGGGCAAGCCAATCTTGTGAGCGCCATTATGCGCTTCCTCACAAAGCCCTTTGCAACTGGCTCACTGTCCCAGGATGTAGAGGACACGCTAAAGCAGGGTTATGATGACTTTGCTGCGTCGAGCCAGAAAGCCCGCAACCAGCAGCTCATCACCGTCCCGTTTCCGACATTTGATGATGTACTTGATGAGATACAGGACATCTTTATCTCGAGCAACTATTGCGTCAGAGTAGTCAACAGCGACAACGACGTATATGCATTGCTTGACCAGAGCACCGGTGAGCTCCGACTTGATGCTGCCGTCAACATTTTCATCGGCGGCAACATCTTGGACAGAGGCGTTACCATAAGGAATCTGTTGAGCTTCGTTTATGGCCGTTGGCCCTTGACATTCCAGCAGGACACAGTAACGCAGCATCAACGCATGTTCGGTGCGCGCCCCTTGGAGGACATGGCGGTCACGCGTTTTTACACGTCCCCTTTCATCTACAATCAGCTCAAAACCATCTATTACCTGGACGAGTACTTAAGGGACCAACTTGCAAACACGGGAGCAGGCAAGCCCTTCAAAGTCCAAATTCTCGGTGTAGGCAGCAATCTCCGCCCCTGCGCCGGTAACAAGATTTTGGTTTCGGACCTGATTGCTGTAAAGCCCCAGATGCGCTACTTCGCCAGGGGCATCCAAACGGGCTCCCAGCGCACGATAGGGAACATCATCAGGGACATTGATGCACAACTTGACGCAGCTTTTCAGGCTGGCACGCCCGATGCCAACGGCTTCATCGAGATGGCAGTTGATGACGTCCTGGTTCTTCTGGAGAAGATCAAGTCCACCTATGTATATGGCACCCAATATGGGAACTCAGGATACCGGCTTGAGCCTGAAGCGCAGAAGGCCATATTAGAGCACTGCAGCAAATCGTCCAATGGCAAGGTCTGGGTGGCCAGACGCACTGGTCGTAACACCAGCCGTACCAAGCAAAACGGCGTTTTCACCAACGCGCCCGACAATGGAACGAGTGATCTTGGCCCAGCACGTGCCAAGGCCACCGACAAGCCTGTAGTGTTGATGATTCGTCAAGAGGGAAAGCAAGCTTACGGCTGGAGGGATGCGCCGTTCTATTGGCCGGTGCTACTCACGCAGATGAACACCCCTGGCGCACTGTTAGCAACTAGGGTCAAGAACAATTTGCCGTAATCAGCGGCACTAAAAATAGCACTAATAACGATCTAGTTTATGTTTCATTATCAGGATGTTAGTGTTATATTTCCAACGGCATTATTAATTACTAAAACGAGATACTATAAGAAGAGAAACGTCATTTGAGTTAGAGTATTAAGGAGAATAAAGGTAGTGGAGCGGCAAGGGATCGCTCCTTTTTTTGCCCATACGGCTGTTAGGCTCATGGTCAATATATGGACTCATTGCTGCTCGTGCCAGGTGGTGGGAGCGGGAGTCCACGGCCCTCAACGCCTGTTAGAGGTATATAACCACAATGAAGTGGGTTGGAGTAGTCAGCTAGCGCATACATGTAGTGGCCATGGCGGCACTCATCGCGGGTCCAGCGCTTATTCGATGCCGTTAGTTGTCCAATGTTATAGATCACAGGTCATTGTTGCTTATGATCTCCACATTATTTTAGCATTCTCGGGACTTACATCTTCATCTTCCAACAGATATAGACCTCGACGGAAGGGCTCACTCTCGGTTATGGAAACGAGTTCAATGGTAAAACATTTTATGACGATTTGTGTATCCTCGATTTTGAACTTGAAGATATTCTTGTACTTGGCGTCCTTCTCGACATC
>JAEEGL010137643.1_pt1 | contig 26778 bp, 19 predicted proteins | sample 9134231 | NCBI WGS metagenome assembly JAEEGL01 (sample SAMN16246548, study PRJNA631951) | gut metagenome | biome: gut microbiome; feature: rumen; material: fiber-attached | host: Bos | place: Iran: Karaj | collected 2018-10 | reverse complement strand
TGCAATACCCATGGAGAAACTGGCGTTGGAGGATAGGGGAACCATCTCCTTGGTCATCTTGCCGAAGATATGGTCCATGCCAACAAAGAAGTTGAAACCGTTGGGATGGAAGTTGACAATCCATCCTGCACTGGTGCCGAAGGTATTGACGCCGAAGTTGAGGCCACCATTGAGCCACGAGAGAGGCTTCCAGTTAGCGGAGATACGACCTTCAGTCCATGAGAATGGGCCATTGATGCGCTGCTGGAAAAGCAGGCCTGCCGTAAGTGGCTCATACATGGGCAGAGTATACTCACCGCCAAGGCAGACGGTGGCAGCCAGCGATGTGGTCTTGCCGCCGGTATCACCTTCGTTGGAAAGCGACATGAAGTCGGACAACTGGTCGGCATAGCCATCCATCTTGTCATCAAGGGTCTCGCCGGGCTTGGTATCATCACTCTTGATGGCGACGTCGTGGAAGCCGTTGAAGTTGAATGTGGAACTACGCTGCTTGAGCAGGTGGTTGTTGCTCCATGAGATGAAACCGATGTCCTTGACGGCAGCACTAACCTTAAGGCCTTGGATAATCTCGTACTGCGCACCGATGTCGAGGCCGAGGCCGAAACCGCTGACGCCTACATTGTCTACGTCGGTCTCACCCAGGTCTACATGCTCGTATGTTCCCGTAGTCTTGTAGTCGCTGACCTTATTCTTAAAGGTAATGCCCTTCATATTGACGTTGGCTTCGGCCTTTTTGCTGCTCAGCACCCATTGGTTGCCCACCAGGTTGGCAGTCATATCCTCGATGGTGAGGTCGGCGTTGGCATGACCGAAGAGCAGTTTCACCTTGGCACCTACACGCAGTTTCTCAGACACCTGATGTGAGTGTCCGAAAGCGAGTTCGGTGTAGAGTGAGACCTTAGCGCGTATGTCGTCGAACTCATAATTCTTGTTTTTCAAATCCTTGGCAAACTCGAAGAGCTCGTATGGTACGGAGACACCACCAACCGATTTCGTCTTGAGTTCAATGGTGTTGTAGCCTCCGAGCCCCTGAAAGCCCATAGAGAGAAATGTGATGGCAACGTCTTCGGTGATTTTATTAGCACCCTTGTTGAAGCCAGACAGTGCATCGCTGACCGACACGTCAGGGTGCATGAATGTGCGGTTGTAGTAACCACTCTGTGGATTCTTGAACAAGATGTCCTGCACGCCGAAGTTACCCTGCAACTTGAGGTTCAGTGACCCCAAGGCAGGGAAAGAGAAGTAATTTTGGTCGTTGCCGAATGCGGGGTTCTGCTCGTGGCGGGATGTCACGCCATCGAGGAAGTAGGCGGAACTGAACTCTTGGGCCTGCACCACACCGGCAGATGCTGCCAAGAAGGTCGCTATGGCATATTGCTTGAATGATTTCATAATTCTTAATGCTTAATAATTAATAATTATGTTTAGTCATCCAGATCTTTCACGACCTTACCTTTGAGGAAGAGTTCGATGTTTTCCAACTTCAGGTGGCTGGACTCCTTGATAGACTCAGAGAGATTATCCTGTGGTGTCACGCCATTGGCACGATAGATGATGCCTTCGATTTGCGAGAGGGCATCGTCGTTGTTCTGCTTCAGTTGGATATGCAACTTAGTAACTCTTGGATTGGCTGTTGTTCCTGCAAAAATGAGGTTCTGTCCGAGCGACTCGTCATCGCCAGTCCAAACCTTAACGGCAAACTCATCGGCACGCATTGCCTCGAGTTTTCCGTCAGCACTGAGTTTCACAGGCGTAACGGCCACGATGAGGTTCATTGGCAACTGGTTGGACACATCGGCAGTCATCTCTACGTAGGTATCCTTTGTAAACTTGAGATCCTCCAAGTCATCGTGCCAACCGCTGATAGTATCCTTGTAGACGATTGTTGAGCCGGCCTCGAACTCCAGAGGAGCAGTGAAATCGAATTCAGGCTGGATGGTGTACTCGTAGCCCAGTTCAACTGAGCCTTCCTCGTTCTCGTCGGTCGTAGCACTGCACTCGAATTCGATGCTCTCAATGTCGGTGATGTCTTCCAGCAGTTCGGTAAGGTTCTCATTAGAGGTTACCGTAGAACAGTAGTCGAAGTCAGCGTCAATATCTTCGAGCGAAGTCACGTCGTTGACCACCACAACAGTTGTTGTCGTAGAAGCATCCTGGTTGGTTTCAATGTTTTCGTGGCGATTAATCTTAAAAGGCTGAATGGCTACCCTTTTCTTAGAGCCATCCTTCATCTTGGCTACGATAAACGGATCAGTAATCAGGCCATAGAGGTTGATGTCGTTGCTGATATTCAGGAGGATACGCGGGTTCTTCACCTTCAGTTTCACATCATCGTCGTCGAGGAAGTCGGGCAATTCGCCTATAGAGAATTGGCCCATACCATCCTGCAGGTCGATATCGGGCTTGAAGTTACCTACACCGCCATTGATTGTAATGTCGCCCACCTTTGTTGTGCAGCCGATAGACAGGTTCTTATCTGCGGGAGCGCGGTTACCACGAGCGCCGGCAGCGTCTTCATAAATAGCCTGCATATTGACACCGCCCTCCATGATGATATTGTCTACGTCCATCTGAAGGAAATAGCCATAACTTTGGTCACGCTCGTTAGGACGGTTGAAATAGACACCCTGCAGTGCAATGACCACATGCACGCCTTTCTGATTGGAAGCGAAAGTGGTGAGTGTCATTGTATTGGTAGTGGCATCGAACACATCCTTCGGGTAGGCAGTCTCGCTGAGGTCTTTCTTTACCATAGCCACATCAACATCGAGAATGAAGTATGTTGGCACATTGACCACCAGTTTCTTCAGTTCATTGATATTGTCCTGCAAATCCTGCGAGAAGTCGAGGGTAATGTCGATGGTAGAGTTGAAATGAGCCTCCTTCAGTTTCTTGATGGCCTCTGGCGTGGCACCATTGAAAGAGAAATGCTTGATTTCGCGGAAACCCTCGTCGGAAGCAGGAGCGGCCTTAACGCTTCTGGCGCTCAAGATATCACTGAAGATGTCTGCAAAGTTGTAGTCATAGTCATCGCTCGACTCGCTTTCCTTGCTCATCTCCACCTGTTCAATCGAGACACTGGTGGCATCTGGGGTTGCCGATTCGTTGAAATAGTATTCACCAGTGGTTTCATCCACTTTGATGGCACCGTTTTCAGGCAGGCTAAATAGGTCTTTCAACTTCAGTTCCTTAGTTGAGTTATTACCTGGCAGGGCTATGCCTTGCTCACTACCGAAGGCCACCGTCTTGTCGAGGTTGCCCAGGTCGTAATTGCTGTCGGTACAGCCAACAATCATCATGCCGCCGACGAGAAGCGTCGGTGCAGCCATGAGTTTGAGAAAAGTGCTTGTTTTCATATCTTCAATGTTTTAATAGTTAATGCGTAATGCTTAATCTAATTTATCAAAAAACAGAGCGGTATCGCCCACCTTCAGTATGTCGCCGTAGTTCAGATATACGCAATCATTGGCATAAAGCATGTTGTTGTTGACAAACACGGCGTTGGTGGTCTTGAGAACGGTCAACTTAAACGAGTAATTGCCGGACCTGGCCCCTTTGTGCACCTCTATCTGCACAGAGCGGCGGCTGGCCGTGGTGTCGGACAGCGAGATGTCGGACGGCTCCAGCGGATCCTGGCGTCCGATGATATACGTGCCTTTTTTCAGTTTCTTTGTCTGCTCCTTGCCGTCGAGCGTCCATTTCAGCAGCCCGGCCGATTTCATCATCTTGGAGCGCAGCGACACCTGCGTCCTATGGATATTGGTATCGGCAACGCTCTGAGCATTTCCCTCATGCGTGCTACTGAAACAGATGAGGGTTTCACATTCGGGACATTTCACCTTGTAGTTCTCTTCGCGCTCGACTTTCACGTCGAAATAGTTATGGCATGTGGGGCAGACGATGCCGTAGGTCTGCCCTACTTCGGCCATCTCGCTGATGACGTAGATATTATCGCCGTCGAACATGCGCACTGGATTTCCTAATAATTTTTCCATATTCTTAGAGTTTTAGGTTTGCTATTGTAACCATTTCTGGCCGTTAATCACATATAATCCTCGCGGGAGGCTGAACTCTTCACGGCCGTTGACAAGAAGCCTGACCACTACGCGGCCGTCCATCCGGCAGATATTAACGGCTACCTCTTCGGCTGATTCCACCAGCAGGCGGTCATTACCAAGGTGCGACAGACTCAGCCGCTGGCTTTGTGTAGCAGGCCGAAAGGCCGTGTCATCGGCAATGCTCTTGGGCAGTATGCCATACACGCATTTCTGGCTTTCGCTATAGCCGTCCATGCCCGTCAGGTCGTCTACGGTATAGTAGCCGTCCTCGTCGCCGCCCCACCCGAAATTGAAGTGGAACAGCCGACTCGCTGCATCATAGCCATCAATAACCACGGCATGCCCAGTGTTGCCCTTTGTGCCGGCATAGAGGACTGGGCGTCCCTGCGCTAACTCATTATAAAGCAGATCCTCCCACTCTGTTTGTGAATAGTTCTTCTTGATGGCGTATTGTGCCGTCATCTGGAATTGCGAGCCCAAGGGATTGATGACATCATATATGCTGCCACCCGTAGTAGCACCGTAGGTGAGCCATGATGACGTGCCGATGATATACACTAGCCGTGCCACGGCATTGCACGACTCCTCGGAGTCTTCGCTGGTATAGGCATCCTTCATCAGTTCCCACTCGTAGGGTGTACCTGCCGGTACGGAATAGGTGACGGGAGCCTTGCCAGAAGAATAGGTCGGCGTGTCGTAAGCCGTGGCAGCAGGATTATGGTCGCGCCAATAATAGACAATCTGTGCGGCAGCAATGGCCACGCAGCCAGCCGCCGTCTTGAGATTGCCATCGGCCACTACGGGGCACAATCCGTTGTAAGGGGCTTTCTGATGCCAATGAGAGGAGGTCAGCGGGACAATAGACAGCCTCTCGCCACTCTCTTCCGCTTGGATGGTGAGTGGCGTGACTGCTGCCCATACAGACAGCATCATAGCGACTATTGTCAGGCTGTGACGCGTCATTGCTCTATTGCTTAATACTAAATTATTTCTTGGTGTAGGTGTTGAAATGATTGTTGTCGGCTATTCCGAAATAAGGTGCTCCCAACTTGAGGTGGTCCCAGTAAGCCAGATAGACCTTGCCAGCCTCCAACTTCGCAGAGGTCTCACCGTATGGTGTGAAGGAAGTCTCGTCAACACGTGTCAGGCCAAAGACCAGAGTTTCCTCTGGCTCTAACAGGAAACTGTAGGATACCGTGTTTTTAATATAACCATCACTGCCCGCAGCGGCACCAGTAAGTGCTTTCCACTGATTGCTTGTACCCTCATTGAGATAGTTCACCTTGCTAACGGCCTTGGGGCTCAGGTTGTAGGAGATGGCTGTCCGACGAGTGTATAAAGCAACCTGTTTCAAACTTTTATTGTCGGGTGTACCGTATGAGGCCTCGTTGGTATACTGGAAGTTCTCAAAGAGCGCATAGACCAATGAACCCACAGGGTGAGGTGTGGCAGAAAGCGTGGTTGTCTGACCAGGTTTGATTTCTACATCGTCGGTAGCAACAGAGAGGATGCACCACATATTTGCTCTTGAGCGTGCACGCATGTTGGCCGTAGAGAGTTTCTCACGATCAGCCACATTCCACATGGAGATATAAGTACCATTGTTCTCAACATTAAAAGAGAGGGTAGATACCACCGTATATTTGCCTACCTCCAAGTCCAATGGCTTCTGAGTTGTATAACTATTGACGTTGGTGAGCGTTTTGACAACCACTGAGTCGACCAATTCGTCAGTCTCTTGGTTGTAAATCATAGCACGTAACTCAATGAAATAGCCAAGACGTGAATTGAATGTTCTATACAGTTCGGCTGTATTGATGTTATGATATGTATCCTCGTAGTTATAACGTGAAAAGAAATCGGAAGGGTTTACTGTGATGGTCAGTTGTCCGGCCTCTTTCAACTCAACGCCAATCTCATCGTTCTCGCAGGCTGTGAAAGCCATGCCTGCTAATAGTGCTGCCAAAAAATATATCTTTTTCATAAACGTATATCTTTATTAAATGTGAAAATGGGATTAGAACTTAAAGAGATCGAAAGAGTAGGACACCGATGCCTCGATAGAGTTAACCTTGCAGGGGAAGTCCTTGGCCAAATCGCTGGTGCCGAAGTAGTAACGGGCACTGACACCCAGTCCGGTGTTGCCCACGGTATAGGCCAGGCCAACGGTAGGCCGGAAGTCGAAGCCCTTGAAATTGCCAACGGGGAACTTGGCAGTAGCCAGTCCCGTCTGCGTTACCTCAATCATATCGGGGCTTGACGAAAGCATTGCTGCTATGCACACACCAGCCTCCACGTTGAAGTTGGGCAGGAAATACCACTTACCCAGGATAGGGGCAGCGAAATAGTTCAGTTTGATAGCATCGGCATAGTCGTTCTTGATGGAGTTCTGAACATACAGCAACTCCACCTGTGCACCAAATGAGCCCGTACCGGGGTCGCTGGCCTTGGTCTTCTTGCCGAAGCGGGCACTGAGCAATGCGCCAGCCTGGAAACTAACACCACTCTTCAGGCCCAGGTCTAACTTGTCATAACTGCTCATCGAGGCAAAGTTAACACCTGCCTTTACACCCAGTTTCACTACGCTTTTACGCACGTCTTTAATGACGACGCCTGATTTCTTGCCATTTTTTGCATTTGGCTCTTGTTGTGCACTGACTGTTGTCAGCACACCGATGGCAATCATCAAAAGAAATAATTTCTTCATACTTTTATTGTTTTGTTTGATTATTTTTGTCTCAGTATATTCGTTAACGGCTTATTCTATAAAGGGCTGGTAATATATGTCGCTCTCTTTCTGTCCGCTACCCGCACTGGCCTTGGTTTTGCCAAAGAAGGGTTTCTTGACTGTAACGGGGAACGAATAGTTTCTGGTGCCGCGCCCATTTACAGTGACCTTCTTACTGCCAATCTTCTTGCCGTTGACAGTCAAAGCCAGTTGTACATCGCCAGGCTCATCACCCGTATTGGTAACTGCTACATTCACAAAGAACTCACCCTTCGGGTTGGCACGCTTTGCCTTTGGCTGAGGTTTGGATACTGAAAGCGATGCGGGCTTGCGCACAGCAACAGGTGCCGTAACTACATTGTATGAAAGGTTGCAGTTGTCCTTGGCCATCAGCAGATTGTCGACCCACACCTCCAAATCGCCTTGGGATGTGCCACTGCTCTTGGGCTCTTCCTTTTGGCGGAAGGTAAAAGAATAGTCGCGTTGCGTGCCCTCTTCCGAAATGTTCTGCAGGGCGAGGTCATGTCCCTGTCCGTCGTCAAGGCGCAGTCGAACGGCTGCATCCTTCATGCTTTCAGGCAACACAATTTGAAGGTCGCCGCTGCTGACACCGTCGGAGTTGACGGTGATGGACGTGTTTTTCCACACAGTAGCAATATCGCCTTCTACAACCTCCAATATGCCATTCTGACCTTTCATCTGCACATTGGCATAGCCGCCACGTACTGGCTCGGCTTTATCCAACTGGGCGGGGAGAATGACTTTCGATTCACATTTATATCCATACAAACCGTTTTCCTCGTAGACGGAGTAACGCTCGTCAATGGGCTGGTTCTTGGTTTGCTGCTGCCTGCTTAGTACAACGTCGCCGATGGAGTAATCGTAGTCGTTGACCTCCACATCGTCGGCTTTTACCTTGTACGATCTCACGGTACGTCCCTGCCGGTTAATGACATAGCCTTTCATGTTGCGGCTATAGACCACAGCCTCGCCACCGGAGAAAGTAGAGGCAAAGACCAAATCGCCATAGCCTGCTTCCACGGGAAGGTAGTCCATGCGGCGAGTGATATAGAAGGCTTGCTCATTGATAGTTATTGATGCCAGGCCTTCGCTGAAAGGGTGAGCCTCGTCAAACTGACAAGGAATATAGAGGTCGCCCGACGGATCCATATAGCCGTAAGCGCCAGAGGGCGACACAACAGGCATCAGCCCCTCGCTAAACCACTGATAGTCTGTAGCATAAACATCCTCACTAGGTGTCTGCAGATCGTAACTACCCTCGGCAATGATGCCTTCTATCTTCAGGTTGGAGCCTCTGTGATTCATGGCCAGGGCGTAACCGTCGCGGAACGATGTGATGACATCGTATTCTGCCGGAATGATTTCCTCATTCTGGCGGTTAATCAGTCCGTACTTGCCGCCTTTGTTGACCTTTACCAGGCTGCCATAGTTTTCCAACTGAGCCGACGTAGGCTTCACGGCCCAGCGCATGGTCTGTGCGCTGCTGCTGACCGTGAAGAGAAGCATACACAGCATCAACAACTTGCTCATGCTTATTTTATTAGTTGTTATTGATAAATTCTTCATACATTTTCATTTTATCTTTTATAAGGTCATGATAATCATCATCATTAGCCCTATCAGCCCATTCCAATGCTTTTTTGAAGTAATTGTCTGCTTCAGGAATCCAACGGTCAAAGTCATTTTCTTCTACAGCCTTTGACAGATAATAGCGTCCTAACTCATATAAGGCCTTGTAATGGTGAGGATCAATATCAATGGTTCTTTCCAGCAACTCAAGGGCCATTTGGTTGTCTTTTGAGAAATTTGGTGCATTCTTGCTCTTTAGCGTTTTCTGAATTTGCCTTAACTCCATGGTTTTATCATTGACCTCATGGTTGAAACGCAGACGACTCATCAAGTATGTGGCCTCGGCATCTCCCTGGTCAACAGACTCTTGTAGCAACTGCCATCCTTCTATGGCCGTACTAGAATCCAGGAGCATACTTTTTATCTTATCAATGGTCATAACACCGGGAACTACACGTTCCGGCTCTGGTGCTGGTTCATCGTCTTTCATCAGGAAGAACAGCGCGGCGACAACGGCAATAGCCAGCACGCCGGCAACGGCACCGATGATGCCCCACGGCTTTTTGGACTTGGATGGCTCCAAATCGGTAGGGGGCGTGTTCAAACCAATCTGCGAGCCGCGCTGACCGTTTAGTGTATCCATATTATTCAGCGGCCCAGGCAGTATGGATACGCGCTCTTCGCCCAGTGCCAGTCTGGCGGTGACTTCAATGTCGGCTGCCTGCGGGCGGTTCCAGGGGTCTAGTTCGAGACACTTGTAAATAATCTCGCGCAGATCAGGCGAGACGGTTTCTGGCAACTCAGGCAGTTCTGCGCCCTTTAGTTGCAGTACGCCGCCCTCCATCTGTCCGATGCAGAACGGCACTTCGCCCGATACCATCTCGTAGGCCATGGCACCGAGCGACCATATATCACTGAGTATAATCAGCGTTTTGTCTTTGCCGAACTTCTCCGGTGCCATATAGGCCATTGTGCCCACATCGGTCAGTTTTGCACTGATAGTGCGATGCATGGTGGCCTTGGCGTGTGCACTGACACCGAAGTCGGTCAGCATATACGAGCCGTCGTCGTTGATAAGGATATTCTCTGGTTTGATGTCCTGATGGATAATGGGTGGATCTTGCTTGTGCAGGTAAGCCAGTCCGCTGGCTACGTCGCGCAAGAGTTCCCACGTGTCCCTATCTGTGAAGGCTCCTTTCTTTTTTGAGAGATTACCATTCTTACAATATGGTAATACAAGGAATGGTGTGTTTGTTCTGTCCCAAATATCAAAAAAGAGCGGCCGCAGCAGATTCTGATGATTGATGTTGGCCATCAAGGCAAACTCATGGCGCATGAGATCCAGCCCGTCCTCTTCCTTGGCCAGTGCGGGGTCATAGATTTTCAGTGCCTGAGTAACCCCCGTCTGCATGTCCGTGACACGCCAGACTTCTGCTGACGCGCCACGACCAATACATACTTCTTTCCTATATTTATTATAGAACAGTTCTTCTTCCATGTCAAATCATTTTATTGAGGATTGCCCGGCTGTCCTCCGAACATCTGACTAATAGCATCTCTAAGGGGAGCAAATGCCGGGATGAAAAGGATGCAGCAAGCCACTATTACAAATAATACGATAATAAGGAAGAGCCATACCTTCCAAGAGACGCCTGCTGACTTAACCGGTACAACGGGTTTAGCAGTAGCCTGGGGATTATCTTCGGACTTGTCGCTTGCATCGTCCTTCTTTTCTTCTGCTTTTTCCTCTTTGGCGGTTTTTTCCTGCTTGGTAGATTCTTCCTGCTTTGCTGGCGTCTCATTCACAAGTGCCTCCACGGCGGGCTTCTCCATGACGGGTTCCTCCACAACTGGAGCCTGTTCGACAGTTGCTTCCACGGCTGGTTTTTCTACAACAGGTTTTTCTACGACTGGAGTCTCCACTACGGCGGGCTTTTCCACGACGGGAGCCTCCACAACGGCAGCGGTTTTTTCCACGACGGGAGCCTCCACAATAACAGGCTTTTCCTTCGCTTTCTCCTGTACAGGTCTCTTCTTTATCTTGGGATACGACTTGACAGTGTCCTTTAGTTCATTGCTTTCTTCTTTTGCCTCTTTTTCTCGTGGTCCCTCTGGTCTAACGGTTTGTTCTGCATCGGCCTCTGTCTGGACGGTAATCATGGCTACGGTCACATTGTCATGGCCGCCATTGTTGAGCGCAGCAGAAATCAGTTCGTTCTTACATTCCACAGGACGGTCGCCGAACTTGTCGATAATTTCTGCAATATGGTCGTCGTAGCACAAGCCAGAGAGACCGTCGCTACACAGCATGATACTATCGCCGTCGCTCAACTCATAGACCTTCGTGTCGGGATTGGCACGTTTTTCCATATCACCCAGACAGCGGGTGATGACGTTGGATAGCGGATGGTCGTGCATGTATTCAGGCTCCAGTTCACCTTGGTCTACCAGTTCCTGAACGTAGGAATGGTCTTTGGATATCTGCAGCAGCCCCCTGTTGTAATTGAAAGAATAGCAACGGCTGTCGCCACACCAGCAGACGTATGCCCTGGTTCCTAATATCCATGCCATGACGATGGTGGTGCCCATGCCCTTGGCCGACTCATCCTGTTTGCTTCGTTGAAGGATATTCAAGTCAGCCGACTTCACCACATCCTTCATAAAGTTCTGGATGGCTGCTTCATCGTTTACTACGTCCCGTATCTTTTCGGGTACAAACAGTTGCTGGATGGTCTGTACGGCAATAGCCGAGGCCACCTCACCGGCATTTGCGCCACCCATACCGTCAGCCACTACGAGCAAGGCTCCCAATTCCCCCAGGACGGCGTAATCGCCGTCTTGGGGTATGAGCCATTCTGAAGTGCTGAGGTCTGGACACACCACGAAGTTATCTTCATTGTTCGTTCTGATAAGTCCTACGTTGGTGCCTGCGGCCAACTTGAATTTCACTTCTGACATAATAATCAATAAGAAATTAATAAAAACTATTCAGAGCGGTATCCGCCTTCACCAGCGCAGATGTTACACTTGCCAGTACCACTACAAGCAGCACAGGTGCGATTGTTTATCTTTCCCTTACCATTGCAGTTGCTGCAGGTTCCCTTACCGTCGCAAGTGCGGCATTTCACCCAGTCCTTCAGCGGTTTTGCCTCATCGCTAAGAATAGCGCTTCTTTCGGTGGTAGTCTGAACTCGTTTCTCACTAACAACGGTCTTCTTATGGAGGAAGCACCCCGTCATGCTTATTGCAAACACAGCCGTAACGACTATTGCTACTATTTTCTTCATAGTTTGACGTTTTCTAAAATGATAAATTATTGTTTAACATAAAAGCCTACCCTTCCCCCATTGCTGAGGAAAGGATAGGTTTGGGATTGTTTACTGGAAACGATGTACGGGAACAACCTTCGAGTTACCGACATAGATACCTACAACCATGAGCGAGCCATCTTCTTCGCGGAAGAAGACAGGAGCGCCGAATGCAGCAGCACCGGGACCACCCTGCAGGCGGATAACACCAGCGGCGTTGTCGGTCTTCTCGGTGTGTACGGTACGATAGGTAGCGGCAGCGGCAAGGTTCTGTACATTAGAGGTCTCGTAATAAACGATGTCGAGCGGAGTACCACCGGCAATACTCTGTGATGTACCAGCATCGGTGGGTATACCGGCGCGGCCTGTACCAGGCAGAGTTGCATACGAGCGTGCTGCAGCGGTGATGTGCTTGATGTCAAGACCTTCCTTCAGCAGTTGCTTCTTGTTGTACGTGTATCCGTAAGCATCCAGGATGGCGAGGTGCTCCTCTGTAATGGCGATGTGGGCCGATACGATGTCGCCACCGGTAGGCATACTGAAGTCACGGCTGCTGAACTGCAGACGCTGTGCAGTACCGTCGGTGCTGTAAGCAGAGTAGTTGATGATAATGTCATCACCCATAGCGAATGCCAAGGCGAGACGCAGACGCCAGCTGTCAGCAGGTGTGTTGCCATCAACATAGATCCACGGCTGGATGTTCTGACGTGCAGTAACGAAGGTGCCGTTCGGAGTAATGAAGCCGGAACCGCAGTCAATCTTGCTCGTGCTGATGTTAGAGGGACGAGATACACCGTCGCGGCCCTCAATGGTGATATTCTCCACGATAATGCGATAGATGCTGCCATAATATGCACGGGCATCCGACTTAGCATTGGGGTTGGCAGGCGTTGTCTTCTTGCCACCATCGTCGATGACATCGTCGTCCTCATCTTCGAGATCTTCCTCAACGTCGGTTACCTTCTTCTTCAGTTTAGCCAGTTCCTTCTGCAGGGCGGGGTTGTCGCGGTAGATGGTGGTGTACTTGGTCTGCACCTGCTGCTTCTGCTGCTTCACCTCTTCAATCTGCTTTCTCAGTTCTTCATTCTCAGGATTATTCCTAATCTGCTCTTCCATGTCGGCAATCTGTGCATCGAGGGCTGCGCTCTGCTCCATGAGTTGCTCGGCCTGAGCCATCAGTTCCTTGTTGTCCTGAGTCAGTTTATAGTTCCATGCACCAAATCCTATGATGACGAGCAGCAACAGGATTGCCATAGCCCACAATGCCTTCTTGTAGGGAGCCAAAGCCTGCTGGCGGAAGAGGTTCATACGCTCGGTCAGTTTGATGCTCGAGGTCATGGCCTGCTTGCCCTGCGGCACGATGAAGCCCATGCGAGGACCGTTGGCTGCCAACTGGATCTCATCGCCCGACTGCAGATAATAGGTGCCCTGTATTGGACGGCCGTTAACCAATGTGGGGTTCGATGTTGAGAGATGCACCAGTTTCCAGTTCTGGCCATCGCGCACGATAGCAGCGTGCTTGCGGCTGACCATCTCAAACTCTGGCGTGTCTTCCCAGCGTACCTGACAGGAAGCATCGCGTCCCATCTCAATCTCGTCGATGATAATCTTCTGAGACTCACCAGCGTTGTGGTACTTCGAGTTTGTCTTGTGTTCCAGGATGTAGTAAGTACGACCTGAACCGTTGAAGATTGCGCCCATACCTGCTCCTACTGAGCCGGCCACTGTGCGTTTGTAAGTGTTTTGTTCTGCCATAATAAAATTGTTTTTGGGGTTAATAATACTAATAATTTAACTATAAAGTTTTTGATTTTCAATAACTCTCGAAACGAAGGGTCACGTCGCCCATGGCGATGATGTCGCCGGGTTTAAGGTAGAAGCCGTTCTTGCTGACAGGCCAAGAGTTCACGAAAGTGCCATTGGTGGATTCTACCCACGCCCGCATTTCGGCATTCCATTGGCCGTCCATCACGCGCCACTGGCCTGTGTCGGGCTCAATGGTGCAATGGTGACGTGAGAGATAGTCGGAGAAGTCGGACTTCACAAACACATCGTTATCTTTCTGACGGCCAATAGTAAAGCGCTTCAATCCCATCTTCATCATCGCTGACAGGTCGTAAATCTTGCCGTGTTCCTCACCCTGCATCACTTGGAGGCGATAGCCCCTGACCTGCTGCTGCTGTGGCTGCTGGCTGTAGGCGGCTACGGGCTGTGGCCTCACCACGCCTGTCCTGCTTCTGGGTATCATATCCATCACCTCGTCAACAGTCTGCACGCGGTCTTTGTAATTTGGCACAAGACAGGCCTCTATAGCACGCATCCACTGTTGCCCTTCGGGAAGACGAAGCAGCAGTTCCTTGTTCCAGATACCTTTCTTGCCGTTTGACTGGTATTTAGCCAGTTCATTGTGTGACTCCAGCGGTCCAAAAGGCAACTCACCCGTAAGTAATTGGTAGGCCATGACACCAAACGAGAAGATGTCGGTGGTGAACTTCACGGTGGCACCGCCACGGGCACGTGAAACCTGCTCGGGCGGCATATAGGCGTAAGTACCGAAAATCTGATTGGGCTTGCCGAAGAAATTTACTTGCGTCATGCGATGTGTACGGTCGCCGGCAATGCCAAAGTCGGTAAGTGCAGCCACGCCGCTCTCCTTGAACAGCACGTTCTCTGGTTTCAGGTCACGGTGCACCTTGCCATTGGCGTGCAAGGCTTTCAGCCCTGAGAGCACCTCCTGACAGATGCGTGGTGCACGATAGCCTGCCTTACCCAGCAGCCGTTCCAAGTCGCCGCCAGGACAAAACTCCATGACGATAAACGGATTGCCGCCCACCTTGCCATAGTCGAGCGACTGCACCAGATTCTCGCTGGCTATCTGCCCCGTCTTGAACTCCATCTCAAAACGGTCTATCAGCGGCTGGCGGATTTCCGATGGCACTTCCCACAGTCGCAGCAACTTCAGCGCAAACTGGCTACCACTTCGGTCTTGTACAAGATAGACCACGCCAAAAGAACCCTCGCCAAGGGTTTTCTTGACCGTGTACCAGCCGTTGACGCTTTCTCCGGGCTGGAAGTCACATCTGTCTACCACTTGATAGTTGGCCATAAGCAGTTTCTTTTACTGGTTTTGCTCTACGTTGAACTTGAAGCGGCGGTCGCCCAACATGATGATATCACCTGGCAACACCTCCAGTCGGCGGTTGGCTTCCAAATAGGTAGAACACTGTTCGCTGCGGTTCTCTATATACCACTTGCCCTCTTCACTGATGAGTACGGCCTGTTCCTTTGACGTAATCGTGCGGTTCGATGGCTCGGTATTGTCACGATTGAGCACAATTTGCTCGCCTTCGTAGTTGTTGGTCTGTTCCACGCAGTTCTCGTCCTCATCAGGAATGATGGTTAACGAGCACCAAGGACCATTCTTAGGTTCCTCATGAGGAATGGGCTTGCCACACATGGGACAGAACATAAACTTTGACGATATTTCAGATTGACAGTTAGGACATGTCACCGTCTCCTTAAATGTCCTTTTCGGACTTGGCTGTTTGTCTTCTATCGGTTGCTTACGGCCAGACTTAGGCAGCGTTGCGCCGCAATTGGGGCAACTGCCAAAATCTCCATTCAGTACATATCCACACTCAGGACATACGGGATGCGAGGGATCACCACTCATGTAATTATCAGGTGTCGGCCCAAAGTTATTTTCGGGCATTGGATTGAAGGGAGCCTCCCCCATATTATTGTCGGGCATAGACCCCACGTCTAGTCTCACTGTAGGACGCGGAGTGCGAGGCTTCTCGGCTTGCATGCCGCTATCCATAACGGTAGCCTTCAGAGGGGCGGCACCGCCACGGTCCAACACTGTAGCCTTCAGAGGGGCGGCACCGCCACGGTCCAACACCGTAGCCTTCAGGGGTGCAGCACCGCCACGGTCTAACACCGTAGCCTTCAAGGGGGCAGCACCACCACGGTCCATCACCGTAGCCTTTAATGGAGCCTCGCCACGGTCCATCACCGTAGCCTTCAAGGAAGCACCCGCACCGATAACAGTAGGACGCGGCGCACGAGCACCACCATCCTGGCTATAGTCAGGAACATTCACTCCCTGATATGGATTATTGGCGGCTGCACCGCCACCAGACAGAGGATGACCGCATTTCACGCAGTTGCTGGCACCGGGATCATTGTCCCATCCGCAATTGTTACATCTCATAGTATTATCTGTTTTTTTAGTTATTCTTTCTTAAATATAATAAGGTGTTGCCTGGCTATTTGCCACCAAGCACTATTAAGGCAGCAACGGCTATAATAACAACCGCCGCCGCTACAATACCGACGATAATCAGAGTCTTGTTGCTATTGCCCTTCGACTGTTCTTGATACGAAACAGACTGCTGATTGGTTATGGATTCGGAATAACGCATCTGTTCAGAATAGTTGTTAATCGGCTGCGAACCGTGCAAAGGCTCTGAAGCACCGTAGGGAACGGAACCGTCAATAGGCCTTGAACCGCCAATGGAGCCGCTCATGGAACCGCCAATGGGCCTTGAACCGCCAATGGAACCGCCAACGGGCCTTGAACCGCCAATGGAACCGCGCATGACAGACCTCGACATATCTTCGCTGCCCCATGCCATACCATGTAGATACTTATAGGTTAAATCCTCAATAGTCTGTGCCAAGGGACGGTTTACCGGCTCTTTGTCCAGACACTGATAGACTAAATCTTTCAATTGCTGCGAATAGTTCTCCTCTATGGGAGGAATGTCGTCACCGGCACGCTGACTGGAACCACCCATATCGCCAAAAGGAGGGTCGCCTGTCATCAACTCATACATCATGGCACCCAACGACCACACGTCGCTGGCCATTATCGGTTTCGGGCGCGAACTGAAACGCTCGGGGGCCATATAGGCCAGTGTACCGCCATTTCCCTTTGTGTTGCGGCCCCGGCGTATGGTGCTGCGCACACGGGCGCTGATACCAAAGTCGGTAATCATATAATGTCCCTCATCGTTAATCAGGATATTGTCGGGCTTAATGTCCTGATGGATAATGGGGGGATTCTTGCTGTGCAGATAGGCCAGTCCGGCACCCACGTCGTGCAGCATGTTCCAGCATTCCTCTTCGGTAATGCGCCTTCCACCTGATATATACTTAAAGGCAGAACCGTTCTTACACAAAGGCAAAATCAGGTAAGGCTGATTCTCGTAATTGTCGAAATACGTGGGTTTTAGCAGGTTAGTATGGTTTAATTCAAACACCAGCGAGAACTCCTTAGTGAAGATCTCGATGCCGGCAGCATCCAGTCCCGTGCCGGGAGCGTAAATCTTTATTGCTACCTGCACATGAGTCACGTTATCGTCGGCCAACCAGACCTCCGAAAAGCCGCCTCTTCCTAACTGTTTGATTAACAGATACCTATCATCAACTCCAAACTTTTGCCCTTCTTGTAACATAGTTTTTTGTGCTTAATTCGTTGCAAAGATAAGTAATAATTTTTAGAAATAAAAAAAAAAGAGTAAAAAATTTTAAAAAAAATCTTTTTTCTCTTTATTTTTACCCTTGATTTTGTCAGGATAGAGGCAGTGTCATTATAAAGCGGGCCCCCCGTGTATATCGGGTGTCGAGCACCACGTCGCCGCCCAGTCGGCGGCAGATGCTTCGAGCCACGGTAAGGCCGATGCCCGTGCCCACATTATACTCATCGAGTTGCACAAACTCCTCGAAGATATGCTCAGCCTCCTGGGGCGGCACACCAATACCTGTATCGGCCACGCTGAAGGCTATGCTGCTACGCTCACGGCTCATGGCCAGCCGCACCTTACCCTGCCGGGTGTATTTCTGCGCATTGTCGAGAATGAGCGTGAGTGCACGTACGGCCTGTTGCAGATTAGTAACCAGCATGGTGTTTTGTGTATCCTCGTCGGCTTGCAGGTCGAAAGTGAGGTGTTCTTTCGTGCCGATGCCGCTGTCACTGGCTGCCTGTGTTGCAATCTGTATGGCCGGCACATTGTCGGTACGCTCTATCACGGTACGGCTGTTCACGTCCGAGAGTTCCAGCATCTTGTTCACCAGTCCCGTGATACGGTCGGTGTTCTCCAATATGCTGTTGTTGATGTCCTGCCGCGTGGCTTCGTCGGTAGGGGCATCGGGGCTGGTAATCACCTGCGTGAAGCCCGACAGGATGTTTAGAGGTGTACGTATCTCATGTGAAATCTGGCGGATGAAGGCTGTTTTCATGCGCGACGACTCCTCAGCCCGTGCATTGGCTATCTCCAGTTGTTGGTAGGCCGTCTCCAGTCGGAGCGATGCCTTGTGGCGGAAATAAATCAGCATGGAAGCAGTGAGGATAACAAGTATCAAGGTGATGATGGTGCCGTGCAGACGCTGTCGGGAGAGGTTGGCTTTCTGCTGCGCGAAGTCGGTCTCCTGCTGCTTGATGTTGTAGATGATGGCCAGTTCGGCAGCATCGTCCCTTTGCTTCCTGATGAGCACCGAGTCAAACACGTTGCATATACGGGAGGCCACGGCCAGTGCCGAGTCTTTATTGTTGGCAGCAATGTTGGCTTTTAGTTTGGGCATCCAGTAGTGTGAGATGTTTTCAATGCTGAACGCGGCATCATATTTCAACATCTGTTGGTCCAGCACTTCGAAGTTTCGGGCGGTCTCTTTCCATCGCTGGGCCAACATCAGGTAGGCTGTAGCCTCCACCATGCCCTCGGGCGTCTTGACATACTGGGTAGTCAGTGCCGAGTCGTAGGATTCACGGGCCTTGTCCTTCTGCCCCAAGCCCTCTAAGGCACAGGCACGGTAGATGTTCAGACGGGCATTCTGCTTGTCTATAATCTGGGGCGATACATTCGACAGATTTTTATAGTTTTTCAGCAGGTGCTCGAAAACCCCGGTCCAGTGCATCATCTTGCCAAAGTCTTTTATCCTCAAGTAGCAGTCGGTGACGACAATGACGCAGGCAATGGCGCTGTTATAGTCGTTGACGCTATTGGTTACGGATATGATATGCCGGTACTTCTCCGTCGAGCGGTTGAAATTTTTCTCGGCAGCCTCGGCATTGCCCGTCATCAACTGGCAGCAGCCCATGATGCCGAGCAAATTGGCATAGTCGCTGTCATCGTTGCGGCCGGCTTCGTCAAGTGCCTTGATGGTGGGCATCACGGCACGCAGCGTGGCCTCATACTCATCCTTGATCATCAAGATGCCAGCCAGACGGCTGGCCGACATAGCATGATATTTCAGGTCATCGTCGCTCCTGATAGGCAGCAGTGTGGCTTTCTTCCAGTAACTTTCGGCCAGTTTCGCCTTGTTTAGGCGCGAATAGGCATAGCCGCGCCAGTAGTTCACCTTAGTGTCCGACAAGCCCGGTGTGTTGGTCAGTGCTATCAGCCTCTCGTAGTCACGCTCCTTATAGGCTTTACTAATCAGGCTGTCGGCCTCGCCTACGTTGCGGTTACTTATCGGCTGTTCGCTGCAACCCGCAAACAGCAGGCAGAGCAATAGCACCGGCAGTGTCGTGCTACCTATTCTCGTTAGGCCATTGGGCAGAATATGCGACTGTTTGTTTTCCACATTTTGCCCGTAGGTAATATAATTATTGGCTTTTTCTATCACCGAGCCATATTTACTAAGCGAGTAGACAATAAACATAAACATTCCCACACCCGCTATCAGCAGCAGAGTATAGGGTAACACATCTTCGGGGAAGATGGCCGTAATGGCCACACTGGCAATGCCGAAAAGCACGATGAAGTCGCAACAAATCTGCATCCAGTGGACGAAGTCGCTGACTTTGCCCAACGACATCTTTATCAGCCGGTAACTCACACGGTTGTAAGTGCTATAAAATGTATAGGCACCGATGCCGGCATAGATAAAGAAAACGACGAACGAGGCCTGAGAATAAGATGTTGCCTGAGGACTAACAAAGGCCGTCGTCCAGTAAGCTGCTAATCCGGCGATAAAAATCAGCAGGTCGCGAATCACTATCCTACTATTAAGATAGCGGGGGTTCAGCAGCGATGTATACCCCCAACTGAAACATACAGCCGCGATGTGGAAATAGGTGACGCTGAGCGCCGAGGCTGCCGAAGGCCACGTATAGCGCCATTGCAGCCACGAGTGCAACAGATAACCCAAACCAAAGGCCACGAGCCAGATTATAGTGCAGATGCGGGTACGCACATAGACAGGAAAGCGGGAGTAGGCCCGGTTACGAGACCATAACTGCGCAGCCATGACCAGGTTTAGCAATCCAGTTATTGCAAGCACTATCCGATATATAGTTTGCTCCATTCTGGTAAGAGTTTTGGTTCATGGTGCAAAATTACAAAAATAATCCGATATATTATACCTAATTACATGAAAATTTTATTATATCACACACGGAAGCGGATATAACTGCGGTCGTCAAACGAATTGAAGTCGGGGTGGGAAGCCTTCGTTGCCTGAAAGTCTGGGCCGATGTTCAGCGGGTCGCGCTCGCGCTGCTGCTGCAGGCGCTGCTCGCTGGCGTCAAGGGTCGGGCAGAGGAAGGGATAGCCGTCGGAGGCAAGCACGATTTCCCATGGCTGGAAGTCGAGGGTGATGATGCGGATGTGCCTTCTGTCGATGGGGAAACCATCGACCACACTGTAGGTGACGTTTTGCTGGCGCATGGTTTCCAGCATACGCGGGATGATGACGGGGCGCGCGGTGTCGTTGCGAAGCAGATCATCAATGCTCTTGCCTTCGGACAACTGTCGCCGGGCTTCTTCGGCCCGCATGGCGGCCAGTTCGGCCTCGGCCGGCTTGGGGTTGTCGTAATATTCGCTACCAACAAGGCACTGGCAGTCGCCCACCATCCATATCTCGCGCTGCAGGCGGCTGTAGACCACGACCGAGGCGGTAAGGCGGTCTTCGGGATGTTCGGCCAGCCGCAGCAGCATCGACTTTTTGTAGTGCCGGCGGATATAGGCGGTGACGCCGCGCAGAAACTGCTCGCACGATGCGTCCTTGGGCATGCGGCTGATAAAGCGGCTGATGAGTTGCATGGCATAGCGGCCGTTGGAGCGCAACAGCGAGTGGCGGTACTCTGACTTCGAGGTGCTGCCGTCGATAACGGCAATGAAGTCGGGCGTCACCACGATGCCGTCTTCACTCTTCTTCTTCGGGTTCTTGGCTATGCACGCCTGTTCGATAATCTCCATTGAACTCACATAAACAAAACAAAACAAAACCGGCAGCATTACAGAATTTTGCTGGTTTTGTTTTGTTTTATCTTGTTTCTTCTAACTATGCGAAGCGTACAATATAAATATTACACACGCCTCTATTAGACCTTGATCTCAACCTCTACACCGCTGGGGAGTTCAAGTTTCATCAGGGCATCAACAGTTTTAGCCGTTGACGAATAGATGTCGATCAGACGCTTGTAGTCTGACAACTGGAACTGCTCACGAGCCTTCTTGTTGACGAAGGTAGAGCGGTTGACGGTGAAAATACGCTTGTGGGTGGGAAGGGGAATAGGACCGCTGATGATAGCACCTGTGGCCTTCACGGCCTTCACAATTTTCTCTGCTGACTTGTCTACTAATTTGTGGTCGTAGCTCTTCAGCTTAATACGAATCTTTTGACTCATTCTTTTAATTTTTAAATTATTACGTTATTAATTTTACTGCCTCCCGCTAAAGAGTCATTTGCTCAGCAAAAGGCTTTTTTCTCTTTTGGGCTGCAAAGGTACGCACTTTTTTCGTAATAGCCAAACTTTTCGTCATCTTTTTTGGAAATACTCCAGCCCGTCGCAAAAAAACGAATAAAAACACGAAATAATTCGTCAATATTTGGCGATTTGGGTGAAAATAGATACCTTTGCAGCAAAATCGGAATATCCACAAACGAAACAGCATCTATGAAACAAATAACGGAACAATCTATAAAACAAATCACTTGGATACTTTTGGCAATACTCCTGCTTACGAGCGGTGCCCATGCCCAGAAACGAAGCAAATACGAGTTCGAACGCAATCTGCCTGTCTATGCCGACTCCCTCATCAAGGACCTCACCTATCCGCTGGCATGGGGCAACAGTCCCATAACCGACTTCGACCAGTGGCGACAGGCGGCACGGCAAAAGGTGTTCGACTGCATGCTTACTCCCCCACCCCAACCGGCTATAAGGGAAAAGGGAGATGGGAAAAGTGAAAAGGGAGAAATGGCCGCCACTATTCTCTACGAAGAGCAGCGCGACGGCTACCGCGCCCTTAAAATCGAGATACCACTGAGCCGCTACTACACCGTGCCGGCCTATCTGCTCATTCCCGACGGCCCCGGGCCTTTTCCCGCCGTCAATGCCCTGCACGACCACGGCGCGCACCTCTTTATAGGCAAGGAGAAGATGATACGGCCGCTGGCCTGCGAAGACTCTACGGTCATCAAGGATGCCGACGAATGGGCACAGTCGCTCTACGAGGGGCAGTTCGTGGGCGACTACCTGGCCCGCAACGGCTATGTGGTCTTCTCGGCCGACGCGCCGATGTGGGGCGAGCGCGGACAGAAGGAGGGGCCGCGGCGCGAGCGCTACGACATGATTGCCGGCAACATGATGATGTATGGCATTGACCTCTCGGCCTATATGACCTACGACGACCTCAGCGGCACCGAGTTTCTTGCCTCGCTGCCGCAGGTCGATGCGGCGCGCATAGGCTGCATGGGCTGTTCGATGGGAGCATACCGTGCCTGGATGCTGGCCGCCCTGAGCGACCATATCAAGGCTGCCACCGCCATCTGCTGGATGACTACCACCGACGAACAGATGTCGTTCCACTATAGCCGCACGGAGAACGGCGGCTTTGCCAACTGTCTGCCTGGCCTGCGCCGCTGGCTGGACTATCCCCATATTGCCAGCATGGCCTGTCCCAGGGCAATGCTCTTTATCAACGGCACACAAGACAAACTCTTCCCCGTGCCCGCCGTGGAAAAGGCCTTCAAGGTCATGCACGACACGTGGAAGAGTCAGAATGCTGATGACAAACTCGAAACCGAACTATGGGACATCCCTCACAGTTGTCCCCTCAAAGCTCAGGAGCGTGTGCTCCAGTTCTTCCAGAAGAATTTGTGATTAGTACAGTTTCTGGTTCCTTATCAGATAGTATTCGTAATAGAAGGTCTTGCCAAAGCGGGGATAGAACACGGGCTTCATCTGTTCCTCGGTCATGCCCTGGCATTGCTGGGCCAGAGCCATGAAGTCGTTGTACGACTGCACCACCTCCTTGTCGAAAGGCATGCCGCTGATGTCTACCTCGTGCTCCAGATGGCCGTAGAGGAAGGCGGCCTCCTGGAAATGTATGGGCATGTGGGCCTTGGGATGGCTCATGGCGTAGAGGAAGAAGCGCGGCCAGAAGGTCTGGATGTCCTTTGACCATAGGGCTGCGACGACGGCCATTTCCTGATAAAGCGGGTCATCACTGTCGTTGACGACAAACTGGTTCATAAGGAAACGCTCTGTTACCGAGGCATCGGAGGCCAGTTGGTCATTGCTCTGCATCAGGTGGAGTATCTGCTCAAACTCCTTATCGGCAGCCAGCGTAGCCCTCAGGCCCTGTGCGTTCTTTATGCCCTGGTTCAGCAACTGCTCGTAGTGCTCGGCCAACGGCTTATAGTAGCGGGTGTGCTTCAGCAGGTCGATGTATTTGCGGGCCACGCGCACATCGTCACTGACCAGCGAGCAGCGTATCAGGTACTTGATATACTCTACGCGCCACCCCATCTCTACGCCGTCTTCCAGACACCAGCGGTAGCAGAAATTGGTCTGACCATAGTTGTAATAGATCAGCCGGCCCACCACCTGCGTCATGCGCAGTGGCAGTGGGGTGTCACTGGCCTTGGCCCCCGTCTTGTAGTGATACATCTCATTGCTCAGGCGACCCATACGCAGCAATGCCAGGTTGCGCATCATCACGATAGCGCGTGTGGGCTCGTCGGCCAGGGCAGCACCCTCGCGCAGCACGCTCTCCCATTCCAGATTCTCTACGCTCTGCTGCATGCGCAGTTCCTTGTGGAAGTTGTAGTCCTTGTACCAGAAACGGTTAACGCCATAGGCCAACACGGCGATGACGGCAACCTGACAGGCCAGCCATAGTGCCGCCCTCGCGTAGGGGCGCGACTGATTCTGAGCCTTGACCTCTTTATGGAAACAGCCAAACAGGACTGCGATAACAACGAGCGATACCACTAATATATAATAAGGTATATAGTAGGAGGCATACTCCTTCTCGATGACAAAGAGCGGCAGCCCCGTCCACCAGATGTTTGTCATGCTGGTCTGGTAGAACACATAATGATAGTAGCACAGGGGCCAGAACACCATGTTGAGCAGGGCAAAGGCAGAGAGGGCGAGGTGAGCGGCAACACCTCTCTTTCCAGAATCTTTTCCCCATACCATTACGCCCATGAGCAGCGTGGCCAAGAGACCGTAGAAGCCGATGAGCGGATAGAGCACAGCCGTGCTGACGGCCATATAGAGATAAGGAGTTGAGGAGAAGAAGAGGTGGGGAGTTGAGGAGGTGGGGAGGTGGGGAGAGGAGGAGAGGATGAGGCGGAACAGCCAGGCACTGCCTGCAGCCAGCGTGGTGCCGATGACGGCTGCGAAGAAGAAGCCGCGAAGTTTGAGGTAGTAGACCCAGTAGCCCAGTTCCACATTGGCCGCCACAATGGCCGCCACGGGAATGAGCAGCACCACGGCCCACTTCATGGGCACGCGGCAGGCACCGCCGATGGCCACCATCATCAGTGCCAGCCAAGCGCAGAACAAACTGACGCCCAGCCACGGATGGTAGAGGAACTCGGTGAACCACGAGCCTAACCACATGAGCAGCCACCCCGACGTCACCATCTGCTGCTTCAAGAACAGCGGCGTGTCGAGAAACAGGTTCAACTCCTGTACCTTCCAAAGGAACTCGCTCTCATTGCTTACCAAATAATATGCCGTGACCACAAGTGCGGCCACTGCCAGCAGCGGACTGAGGTAGTGGAGCACGGAGAGTGGAATATTATTCTTCTTCTTTGTTTTTTCCTTCGTCATTATATCTTGTTATTATGCCTGTTCTTATCGGCGGTGCAAAGTTACGCAAAAATCGACGAATCGCAAAAAGATTCGGGATTTTTTTCAAGCCCCGTGATATCCCAATGCGGTATTACAGCGACTAAACGGCGTAGCCTCGCTACCGCTGCTTGGTACTGATTATCCGAATTGGATAATCTTTTTTGGATAAAATTTTGGTATTTCAATAATAAGTGCTTACCTTTGCACCGAGAAAACTGAAAATTGTTAAACAAATCAAAAATTATGGGATTAATTGAACAAATTATTGCGCGTGCTAAGAGCAACAAGCAGCGCATCGTGCTCCCCGAAGCAGAGGAGGAGCGCACACTCTGTGCAGCCGACCGCGTGTTGGCAGAAGACATTGCTGACCTTATCCTTATCGGCAACCCCGAGAAGGTGCATGCACTGGCCAAGGAAAAGGGGCTGACCCACATCGACAAGGCCACACTCATCGACCCCCTGAACTGTGAGAAGAGCGAAGAGTATGCCCAACTACTGACGAAACTGCGTGAGAAGAAGGGCATGACCATCGAGAAAGCCCGCGAACTGGTGAAAGACCCGCTCTACCTGGGTTGCATGATTATCAAGACCGAGGGTGCCGACGGTCAGATCTCGGGTGCCCTGAGCACCACCGGCGAGACCCTGCGCCCCGCCCTGCAGATTATCAAGTGCGCCCCAGGCATCACCTGCGTCAGCGGAGCCATGCTGATGATTACCGACAAGCCCGAGTACGGCGAGAATGGCGTCCTCGTCTTCGGCGACGTGGCCGTGACGCCCATGCCCGATGCCAACCAACTCAGCCAGATTGCCGTCTGCACGGCTCAGACCGCTAAGAGCGTGGCCGGCTTCGAGGATCCGCGCGTCGCCATGCTGTCGTTCTCAACGAAGGGCAGTGCCTCTCACGAGGTGGTCGACAAGGTGGTGGAGGCTACACGCCTGGCCAAGGAACTCGACCCGAACCTGAAGATTGACGGTGAACTGCAGGCCGATGCCGCCCTGGTGCCCTCTGTTGGCAAGAAGAAGGCTCCCGGCTCTGACATCGCCGGCAAAGCCAACGTCCTCGTTATGCCCTGCCTCGAGGTCGGAAACATCGCCTACAAACTGGTGCAGCGCCTGGCTGGTGCCACTGCCATCGGCCCCATCCTGCAAGGTATCGCCCGCCCAGTAAACGACCTCTCACGCGGCTGCTCGGTCGAGGACATCTACTACCTCGTCGCCATCACCGCCTGCCAGGCCATGGACGCAAAGAAATAGCAATATAGATTGCTCGGCAAACTAATTTAGATTGCTTACCAAACTCATTTAGATTGCTTACCAAACTAATTTAGATTGCTCGACAAACTAATTTAGATTGCTCACCAAACCAGATTAGTTTGGTGAGCAATCTGTTTGTAGGTACTCTTACGGCCCTAATGGGTTCGATACGGAGTTATAAAATGTGTGAAAAATTGCCAAATTCTGCGATAATGTGCAAAAATAGTTGTAACTTTGCACCCTAATATTTGTCAGGACACGACATGTAGTCCGATATGAACGCGTTGTATAATGCTAGTATCCAGGATGAAACGCTCAGGATTTGCCTCCTTTGCCCTCCCCGAAGCGAAAAGCTCAAAAACAGGGGTGTCGGTAAGATATGTCCCAGGCGAAGACAAAGAATGGTATGTACTGCGTATCAAGTATGGCCAATCGCAGGTTGTTGCAGATGCCATGATTGAAGACGGCATCTACGTCTATTTGGCCAAGGTATGGAAAGACATCCGCAACAAAGAGACGGGCAAGAAGCAAAGAAAACTGCTTCCCTTTATGAACCTTCTTTTTAATCAGGTGCACCATGCAGTTTACCAATTTATCACCAATCTTAATAATCTATGAGTCCACTCCGAAAACCTCGTTTCACACATAACTCGTCTGAAATTTGCCAGTTTCCTTGAAAAGTAGTACCTTTGCATCTCAATTTAGAAACGAGTTATGTCTTTCAAGAAGCAACATCCCTATCAG
>JAEEGL013369920.1_pt1 | contig 26783 bp, 22 predicted proteins | sample 9134231 | NCBI WGS metagenome assembly JAEEGL01 (sample SAMN16246548, study PRJNA631951) | gut metagenome | biome: gut microbiome; feature: rumen; material: fiber-attached | host: Bos | place: Iran: Karaj | collected 2018-10 | reverse complement strand
GGTTGAGATCTCCAACACCTCTCACCCCTTCTACACTGGCAAGGTCAAGCTCGTTGACACCGCCGGTCGCGTCGACAAATTCTACCAGAGATACAAGGACCGCAGGAAATAATCCTGACGGCAACGGTTCAAAAAGTCGCGCTAAAGCGCGACTTTTTTTTGCATCATAAATTATTTTGTCTATCTTTGCAATCCCAAACAATGCTGGGTTCGTATAACGGTTAGTACTCAAGATTCTCAATCTTGCAATAGGAGTTCGATTCTCCTACCCAGTACAAAAGGTGCCTATCAAGGCACCTTTTTTCTTTTTTATAGGTTTTCTCGCCATTTTTCGCTAATATAGCGGAGATAATCTAAAAGTAGAGATAATATGGAACTAGTAATCGGTCTTCTCATTATCGCCATAGGGGCGTTCTGCCAGTCGTCAAGTTACGTACCTATCAACAAGATAAAGGATTGGAGCTGGGAAAGTTACTGGATTATCCAAGGTATTTTCGCATGGCTCGTGTTCCCTCTTCTCGGGTCCATACTCTCCGTCTCGGGGACGGGTGGATCCTTCGGAAGCTTGCTGACCCTCATCAACGCCGATCCCAAAGCCGCGTGGCTGACGATCCTCTTCGGTGTCCTTTGGGGTGTGGGAGGACTGACCTTCGGTCTCTCCATGCGCTATCTTGGCGTCGCCCTCGGACAGTCAATCGCCCTTGGAACTTGTTCCGGACTCGGAGCCATCCTCGGCCCGGTGTTCACAGGACACGCCAGTGACCTGACGACCGCGGTGATTGTCGGAGTCGTCGTGACCTTGATCGGAATCGCCATCATCGGAGTGGCCGGAGCGATGAAATCCGCCGCCCTTCCCGAGGAAGAGAAGAAGAAGGCCGTCAAGGACTTCAACTTCGGCAAGGGAATATTCGTGGCCTTGCTCGCCGGTTTCATGAGCGCCTGCTTCAACATCGGCCTCAGCTTCGGAAAGGATCTCTTCCTGCCCGGCACGAAACCCATATTCCAGACCCTTCCGGCCACGATGCTCGTGACCTTCGGAGGCTTCCTTACCAATGCCGCCTATTGCTTCTTCCAGAACAGCAAGAACAAGACTTGGGGAGACTACAAGAAGGGCAACCTCTGGGCAAACAACCTCATGTTCTGCTGCCTGGCCGGTTTGCTGTGGTACAGCCAGTTCTTCGGTCTCAGCCTTGGAAAGGGATTCCTTACCAACTACCCTGTCCTTATCACCTTCAGCTGGTGCATTCTCATGGCGCTCAACGTCACCTTCTCCAATGTCTGGGGCATTATCCTCAAGGAATGGAAGGGTGTGTCGAAGAAGACCATCGCCGTGCTTGTCATTGGCCTTATAGTCCTGGTGTTCAGCACCTTCCTGCCGCAGCTCATGGCCAATTAACCGGAGGTATAGCGCTATGACAAGCTATACCCCGCTATATTCCCGAGAAACTAATGTCTACAACCTGGAGGGGTTCTCCCCTCCAGTTGTGGATTATGAGTATCTTAAATCGATGGGAGTAAGCGTGGCCCCTGATCCAGAGACTCTCGCGGGACTGGAAAGAGGCAGCCGGATCCTCAAGGAAAGGCTCGAGGACAGGACCTTGATTCCCCGCCCAAGGTTCAGCACAATCGAGGGAGATCCGGGGGCTGTCTTGGACGAGATCCACAACTACACAGGACGCTGCCCTACGCTCACTTATGAGATCAATCCGGTGGGAGGCTGCGGTGTCGGATGCCAGTATTGCCTGGTGACTGACGGCGCTCACGAGAGGGATCTGACGGTTGACCTCAATTATCCTCTCTATGTCAGGAAGCTGCTGGAGGAGAAAAACGGTCCCCTATCCGAAAACAAGAATCACTATTATTACTTCTCCCCCAAAACCGAAGCCTTTCAGGAGGCCTCCCTTCTTACGGGCGTGGCCCACATGATCCTTCGGGAATTCATCGCGCATTTCAACAGATGCCCGGAATCCAAGGCAAGGTTGTTCATCGCGTCTAAAGCCGGAGCGGAGCATCTGATGTTCAAGCATCAAGGTGAAAGCATCCTTGACCTGTTCGGGCAACTGAAGGAGAGGATGCAGTTCAACACCAGCGTCTCAATCATGCCCTCCGCCTTCAGGGACATAATAGAACCGTTCGCGGCCCCTTTGGAGGAGAGGATGAGAGCGGTCAGGCTATGCCAGGAGCGAGGGATCCCCGCCAACTCGGCTTTGGTTCAGCCGATCTTCACCCCTTGCCTGACACCGGAAGGGATAAAGAGTTTCTTTGACACCCTTCGCTCCTCCGGAATCATCAACTATAAGCCTGAATTCCTGACTGTCTGCATGGAGAACCTGGCCATTCTGGGGCCGTATCTCGGGGCATTCGACAAAGAGATGGAGCGGCAACTCTACGAGGATTACCTGATGCCGTCAAATGCGGACCATCGCAAGCAAAGGGGGCGGACAGCCCCGGACCGGAAGGTCAGCATCGGGAATATCCGGAAAATGATGGCATACACCGACTCTATCGGGATGACTGTCTCCATCTGCTACTGGGTTCGTAAGCAACTGGGAATCAGCGAGGAGATGATACCTCTTATTAACCGTAACGGCTTCCAGTGCCTCGGCTACCAGAGCCGGCTGTTTGAGAAATGATCACCAACCTTTCAGATTACTACCTGAGATGGTATCACGAAAAACCGGTGGCCATCACATCGGAGCGCAGGGCGGAGTTAAAGAGGCTCCACCGGATTCTTTACAAATGTTCGGAATATCTTGCCCTCAATTACAAGGAGTATCTCCCCAAGTGGATGCCGCTTGGAGAAAAGGAACTGGAAATACTTGACTATCAAGACAAATTTCCTTTCAAGGCCGGGACTTGGAGGCCTGACTACATTGTCGGGGAGGACGGGACCTTAAGGATCTGCGAGATCACTTCCCGGTTTTTTGCTCATGGGATATTCATCTCATCCTTCGCGGAAGAGGCGGCCGACCGGTTCATGAGGCGTTTCCCCGGGGCCAGGAAAGAGACGGAGTATCCGGACCTGATGGACTACATGGCATCGATCGCTGCCGGCCGGAGGGACATATTCGTCCTGAAAAGCTCCGACAGGACTAACGAGATCCGCCTTTACAAGGATTTCTACGAGAAACTGGGACATAGGATGACCATCCTGGAGGCGGAGGAAGTAGAGAGCCGCCGGAAAGAATGGGCGAATGACGGAGTTTTCCTCATAAGCGCCCTGAACCAGAGAGATATCCTGTCTTTCAGCATGGACACCATCAAGGCGATGGCGGACCGCGGGATGTACAGTGACTTCAGGAATATATTCCTCATCCACGACAAGCGCTTCATGAGGCTATGGTTCGAGGATTGTTTCACCGAGGGTTGCCTCACTCCGGAGGAGACATCTTTCCTTCGATCCCACGCGATCCCCACATGGGATTGCGCTTCTCCGGAAGCCATTGATTTACTTGAGGATGCCCGCAAAAACAAAGAGAATTACATCCTGAAACCCTACCGCCTCGGAAAGAGCGAGGGCGTCAAGGCCGGAATTCTTTCCAGCGACGAGGAATGGAGAGGGCTCAATCCGGAGGGCATGGTGATCCAACCGTTCATCAAGCAAAGGACCTTCCACACAGTGTGGGAGGGACAGGCTTTCGAGGACTACATCTGTGGCATGATGCTCTGCGTGGACGACAGATATTTCGGATCCGGGTTGTTCAGGACATCGAGCCTGCCTGTGACCAATGTTGGCGACGACCGCAAGGCTTGCCCGCTTCTCACTGACGATCCCACGTTACTTGAATACTGCGACATCTTATGATCCTTGCCGGCAACCAGCCATATTTCCTGCCTTACCTCGCCTGGTGGCAGCTCATCAAGGCCTCGGATCTGTTCTTGATCAGCGACGACTACAACTATATCAAGAGCGGTTGGATCTGCCGCAACCGGATCCTGGTGGAAGGGGAACCTTTATTCTTCAGGGTAGAGATCAAGAAGAGAAACAGTTACAGGCTCATAAAAGACATGGAGCTGATGCCCATCAATATAGGGAAAAAACTCAAGACCCTTGAGTTCGCCTACCGGAAGGCCCCATATTTCGATAACGGGTTCTCCCTGGCTGAGCGCGTCTTGCGGTGTCCGGAGACCAATCTGGCGGATTTCCTTGAGAATTCAATTAGGGAAGTCTGCTCTTTCCTGCGAATCACAACACCAATGAAAAGGTCGTCGGAGCTGGTCGGTAATTCCCGGTTCAAGAGGGAGGAACGCATCTACGACGCCTGCCGAAGGACAGGAGCGGACACATACATCAATGCTATCGGAGGAATGGCCCTGTATGACAAGGACAAGTTCGCGGAGCAAGGCCTCACGCTCCGGTTCCTCAAGTCCGGCCTCCCGGAATACAAGCAATTCAAGAGCCCTTTCGTACAAAAACTCTCAATCCTGGATGCCATAATGTTCAACTCCCCGGAAAAGCTTCAGGAGATGCTGGACGACTACATTTTGATCGAAGGGAGCGATGGATAAGGTCAAGGTCAGCGTTATCTGCCTGGCGTACAACCACGCCAAATACATAAGGGACACCCTGGAAGGGTTCGTGTCCCAGGAAACTGATTTCCCCTTCGAGGTGATCGTCCATGACGACGCCTCCACCGACGGAACCGACTCGATAATCCGGGAATATCAGGCCCGGCGTCCGGACATCATCAAGCCCATATTCCAGAAAGAGAACCAGCATTCAAAGGGTGTCCTCATCACCCGGGAATTTATATTCCCAATCCTGAAGGGCGAGTACGTGGCATTTTGTGAGGGAGATGATTATTGGACTGACACTCACAAGCTTATGCGTCAAGTCAAGGCTCTTGACTCCCACCCCGAGGCCGACATCTGCTCCCACAGGACATTGAGGCTCAAGAATGGAAAATTCGATGGCTGGATAGCGCCAAGGCTCCGGGACGGAATCATCCCGGCGGAAAGCGTGATCATCGGCGGAGGTGGCTGGTATTGCGCCACCTCGTCCCTGATGTGCAGACGGGAAGCCTATCTCGAATGGACCCCGATGAGAGATGTCGTGATGATTGACTACGTGATGGCGATCCAATGCTCTCTCAGGGGCGGCATGGTCTACCTGAACGACTGCCTGTCGGCCTACCGGGTCGGAACCGAGGGCTCATGGACAAACCGGCACGACAGGAAGGCCAGGATTAAGAACAGGTTGATAATGATTGAGATGCTGGACTCCCTGGACAAATTCACTGACGGGAGGTTCAAGAGAGTCATCAGCAAACGTAAGGAGATGTTCCGTTCAGACATCCTCCTTCTCACCAGGAAATATGCCCGCCTTTACTCCCCTTCAAGGTTGGGGATCAATCTTTTCAGGCTCCGGAATTCAACCGGAAGAATAATCCGCAGATGGTTCAGCTTTCTTTGATCGCTCCGACTTTTGGGATTAACAAAAAACTTGTTTAACTTTATATGCTTGAATTTGAGGATCATGTTTAAACGTCTGATATTGTTGCTGTCAGTCCTTCTGGTTCCTTGTGCCACGCTTCTGTGCGAGAGCATCAAGGGCGGGGACGGCAGGCTCACCTACATCGGCCGTACCGAAGTCCATGATGGAGAAGTCTCCTTCGACTGGACCGGAGTTTACGTAAAGATTCGTTTTCAAGGCAACTCTCTGAGCCTTAAAGCATCCGACACCGGCAAGAACTACTACAACGTCTGGCTTGACGGCGCCATGGACTCCGCTCCGGACAAAGTCATCAAAGTCACCGGCAAGGACACAACCATCACATTGTTCAGCGCCACGGAACTGAAGGCCAGATTCGGGAAGGACAAGAAAGCGTCAAAGGCTCCTCATCAAGTGATCATCCAGAAACGCACGGAAGGCTCGCAAGGGCGTACCACCATCAAGGAATTCACGACAGACGGTATATTCCTGCAAGCTGACACTCCCTCTGAGAGGGTAATAGAATTTGTCGGGGACTCATACACCTGCGGGTATGGTACGGAAGCGTCCAACAAAGAGCATTTCTCGCCAGAGACCGAGAACCAGAACCTGACCTACGCATGTGCCACCGCAAGATATTTCGGGGCCGAGCAAATGGTTATCGCGCACTCCGGCATAGGGGTGGTAAGGAACTATAACGGCAAATTGAACGAGGGCAACATGCCCGCGCGTTATCAGAATGTCTTCGACAGCGAGGACGCTCCCAAATGGAATCCGGGCGAAAGTGTCCTGAGGCCCGCCATCACCGTCATCTACCTGGGAACCAATGATTTCTCGACCAGGATGCAACCTGCGGAAAGGGTCTTCTCAAAAGGTTACATCACACTCTTGAAGGAAATCAAGGAGTTTTACGGGACGGAGCATCCGATCCTCTGTGTCGCTCCCAAACACGACATTCTTCAACTGGAGTACATCAACAACGCCGCCCGGGCCAGCGGCCTCCAGAATATTCACGTGATGGGTCTCGGATCCTCAGTGCATAACGAGACGTCGGACATGGGGGCTGACGGCCATCCGAATTACAACGGCCACATCAAGATCGCGCACTCCGTCATCCCGTACATATCGACGATAATGGGATGGGAGATGACATCCGGAACGATAAGATAAACATTAAAGAATATGAGCACGCTAAAGAAAGTCATCACTTGGGTCATCGTCGGGCTGCTTCTGGCCGCGGCGGTGTTCATCTACTTCCGGTTCTACTTCGTCTTCGGAGACGGGGTGAAGGCCGGGGAACTCAACCAGTTCACTTATAAGGGATACGTCTGGAAGACCTACGAGGGCCGCCTGATCCAGGCCGGTTTCAAGGGCAGCGTTCCCAAGACCGGCGGTACCGCCACCATCCAGTCCTACATCTTCGATTTTTCCGTCGCGGACGAGGAAATCGCCAATGAACTGATGAGGAGCAGCGGCAAGGTCGTCGAGGTACACTACAAGGAATATCTCGGAGCCCTCCCCTGGAGAGGCATGCAGAAACATGTCGTGGACAAGATAATCTCAGTCACATCCCCTGAAGAATCATGAGGAAACCATTGATATTCCTGGTGTTGGCCCTTCCTTTCGCGGCTAACGCCCAGACCGGAGTCGTAGCCGAGCATCCAGCCAATCCTTCAGGCAGGACAATGACCATGGAGGAGGCTGTCATGGGGATCGGCACAAGGCCGGCCGCCGTGAGGGCCTTCTGGACCGATAGCGACACTTATGCCGTCATGGAAGGCCGGGAGCTGAAAGCTTACAACGCTTCAACCGGAGAGGCTGTCGAGTACAAGCCCGAAAACAGAGGAGGCAGCCGCGGCATTTCAGCGATTCGAGGCTCGGTCATGAGCTCAAAAGGAGTAGCGGCCTACACCAAAGGGCAGAGCCTTTATATCAATGACGGGACCGAGATAGCGGTCGCGGAGAGTGAGAACGGCCAGATAACTTACGGTCAGAGCGTCAGCCGCAACGAGTTCGGCATCAACGGCGGGATATTCTGGTCGCCTTCCGGATCCAAACTCGCTTTCTACCGCAAGGACGAGAGCAGGGTCTCGGACTTCCCACTCCTGGACATCAGCACCAGGACAGGTAGCCTCCAAAGCATCAAATACCCGATGAACGGGATGGAAAGCGAGGAGATAAAGCTTGGAATCTACGACTTGGAGACCCGTGAGACCGTATGGTGCGATGTGACCGACTTCGGTTACGACCGTTACCTCTGTGACATCTCCTGGTCGCCGGACGACAAGAACGTTTTCATCCAAGTTCTGGACAGGTCACAGAAACACATGAGGCTCAACATGTACAGGGCTTCCGACGGATCATTCGCGAGGACGATCCTCACAGATGACGAGCCCCGCTACGTGGAGCCTTCAGATCCTCTCTATTTCATCAAAGGGACATATTCATTCCTCTACAGGACGGACGTCAGGGACGGGTTCCGCAATCTTTACCTTTGCGACACTCTCGGAACGGTCAGACGACTGACCGCCGTAGACGCTGATGTCGAATATGTCGGCAATGACGGGACCAACGTGTTTTACACTTCCGCCGAAGTGTCTCCTGTTGAGAACCACCTTTTCAAGATTTCGGTCACGGGACTGAAAACCCGGAAAGGTGTGGAGTCCGTCGCCAAGGCCAAATTCGGCAAGCCTGTCCGCCTGACGCAGGATGAAGGTTGGCACAACGTCTCCCTCAACGAGGACTTCGGGAAGTTCATCGACATGTTCAGCAGCTTCAATGTGCCTTCCGTGACGCAGATCAGGTCCACCGACGGCAAGCTGATAAGGGAGATTGGCAGGGCCGAGGACCCGCTCAAGGCCTTCAAAACGGGCAAGGTCATGCTCGGGACAGTAAAGAGCGCCGACGGGCAGTATGACAACTGGTACAGGCTGTTCCTTCCCGCGGATTTTGACCCGGCGAAAAAGTATCCGGTTCTTCTGTACGTATATGGAGGGCCCCACTCTCAGCTTGTGAAAGACAGCTGGTTGGGAGGAATCAGCATGTGGGAACTTTTGATGGCGCAAAAAGGCTACATCGTATACATCCAGGACGGACGGGGGACCTCCAACCGTGGAGCCGAATATGAGAAAGCCATCCACAGGCGCTGCGGGCAGAACGAGATGTCAGACCAGATGGTCGGCATCGAGATGCTCAAATCCCTTCCTTTCGTCGACACGGAACGTATTGGTGTCCACGGGTGGAGCTATGGCGGTTTCATGACCATCTCCCTCATGACCCACTACCCCGAAACCTTCAAGGTAGGCGTGGCCGGAGGCCCAGTCATAGACTGGAAATGGTATGAGATCATGTACGGGGAGCGTTACATGGACACCCCCGAGACCAATCCCGAAGGGTTCAAGGAGACGAGCCTGATCGAGAATGCCACCAACCTCAAAGGCAAGCTTCTCATCTGTCAGGGAGCGATAGACAACACAGTAGTGTGGGAGCACAGTCTCAGTTTTGTCCAGAAATGCATAGAAAACGACATCCAACTGGATTATTTCCCCTACCCAAGGTCTGAGCACAATGTCTTCGGAAGATGGAGAATCCACCTGATGGACAAAGTCACCGACTATTTCGATCAATATTTATAATTCTTTTTCCACAAACCATTTAATACACACAATTATGGCATTCTCAATCGCTGACATCATCAAGCAGCAGGTCAACTCAGCTGCAGGCGGAGTCCAGATTCCCGCCGATCTTCAGAGCAAGGTTCTCGGAGGACTCTCCGACTCTATCCTTGGCAGCCTCACCCAGACCGCGACCAGCAGGGGTGGAGTGAACATCATCACAGATCTTCTCAACGGCAAGACATCAGTCGCCAAGAGCCCTGTCACCTCACTCGCAGGCAACATCTTCAACAACAGTGTCTTGAAGAACCTGAATCTTGGCAAGGCCGCCAACGCTTCCCTCCTCGCCCTGATCCCCACAGTCCTTGGCGGAGTCACAAAGCTCTTCAAGGATCAGAATGGAGACGGCAAGGTTGACATCAACGACGTGATCATCTCCCTCGGCGGAAAGATCGGAGGAGGCGGACTCTTCGGAAGCATCCTCGGAGGCTTGTTCAGGAGGAGATAATCCTACAAAGGTCTGATGACCTTTATGCCGGAAAGGTTGGAACGTGACCGGACATATTCTTCAATTGTCCTGGAATCGATTTCAACCTTTCCGTCTTTTTGTGAGGCATGGATAAAACCGGCGACTCCATCCTTGACATAAGCGATCCCGACATGGGAGATGTCAAGTCCCCCGATAGTGGTGGAGAAGCAGATGATGTCCCCGGACTTGATGCGTCCGGCAGCCTGGGAAAGCTTTGATTTTGGAATAAATGTCATGGGGATCCTGTTCAGCTCTTCCTCAACCTCCCTAATCTTCCGCAGATTCAGAGCCGCCCTCGGAATATCGTCAGCTTCAGCAAGTTGCTTATAACTTTCAGGATGAGATGACATGAAATAGACGGGATGGTCATAGACTTCTCCACCCAGTTCCAGGGTCATGTCATGAAGGACGGTCCCTTCCATGCGCCTGACCCACTCGGTCGTATAATGCACCCTGTCGCCATAAGAAAACGGGGGATCAGTACGGTAGCGCATCCTCGCGACATTGTTGATGAAATCTTCTAATTCCGGCTCACTCTCCCCCGCGTCATCAACGGTCTTTGCCAACGCAAGGCAAGTCTCCACGAAAAGGATACAGTCCGTCTTAGTCAAGTATATCCGCAGTTTCTCTTCAACGGGATCCTCATCAAGCGTCCCGGCCACGTACGGAGTACCGACGAGCGCCTCGGCTGCCATAACCATCATCTGGGACAAAGCCAGTCCTGAACCGGCTTTAAGATCAGCCTCATGAATATCACGCATGACTTCACAGGCGACTTTCTCATCCCCGGCAGACAAGACACACTCCTGGCAGAAAGACTTCTGGCAGTGGAAAGACATGGCGAAAAGCGCCATGAGAACGATCACTATCCTTCTCATGACGCCAAATATACTCAAATTATTGGAAACCTGTCCCGGTGGATCACTTCGTGAACCCGTCGTAAATCACCTGGATTTTATCAGCCATGAAAGAGCCGTCGGACAATCTCGCGGTGTAAGTCCCTTCAGTATAATAGAACGTTGCCGACAGTCCGGCATAGTGGACATCTCCGAACTTCACGGTTCCGACAGAGTTACGGGATGAAGAATAAGATCCGAAGATAACCTCAAAACCATCATAAAGGTCCCTCACATCCCATCCATTCATATTGAGAGCCACATGGTTGTCTATCTTTGTCCCCTGTCGGGTGCCTACGACGTTGACATATCCCTCAAGAGTTTTTCCCTTCCCCGAGGGAGTCGCCATATAATCAGTCAGCGAGTCAAATCTTTGGAACTCATAGATCTCGCCATTCAATGTTCCTTCACCTTCAAGGTAGCATTGTCCGAAAGTGGAGAGATCGAAATTCCCCGCGAACTCAGTCTGTCCGAGGACGACAATATAATGGGTCCACTTCATCTTAACCCTGCCCGAAGGATCGTCGTCATCAGGATCGGTACCGACCTTGGGGTATGTGACTCTGGGAGACTCCCCTTTCAGGTCAATATCCCCGATGTAGCGAATCTCCGGGACATGAGCTCTCCGCGTGGTCTCGATTTTCAGGCCATAATCCGGAAGTGGCTTGGTGACATTGAGTTTACCGTTCTTGGAGCTGATCGAGTACACCTTTGCGGTCACTTTGACTTTAGCAGGTGACGAGCCGTTGCCGAAAGAGCCTTTCAGATAATCGGTTGAACGGGCGGACTTGCTCACCTTCGCCCTGTTAGCGGAGTTTGTCAGTACAGACACGCTGTTCTGGGCGGTCAAGGCATCGGCGTAATTGGCGATCCCGCTTTCAAAAACAGGTCTGGAACCGACCGCCGCATAGTAGGCCTCAATGGCTGAAGGGCTCCTGTAGTATTTGTATCCCCTCTTCGAACTCTCATCCCAGAAGGGGAAATCCACACCTCCGCAAGACGACTCCGTTTTTCCTTCCACTTCCCTCACAAGTGACGAGGTCACGGTCACATTACCGGCATCAAGCACCGCCTTTTTCATCGTCATTGACAGTCCCACTCTATACGGGACCTTGCATGTCTGGCCGATCCGGGAAGCATCAGAGATCGTGACGTCACCGTACTTGAAAGAAAGCGGCTTTGTCGGTTTTGACGCTGTCGGACTGCCGTCCGTGTATTCCGGAAGCTCCTCACGGCTCAGGTACACGAAGCCGTCACCATCGGAAGTCTTTGAGTATCTGTTACCTTTGACATCAGTGAAGACCACCTCGCAATCAGGGATTATCACAGGGCCAGGACCGGTCACGATGAATGCGGCGCCTCCCGAATAAGGATTGACATATTCATAGGTCGTGTCGGGGCGAGCGCTTTTCGATCCCGATATTTTCATCAGCGCCCTGACTGGAGCGACATTATACTTGTCAGCCTCAACTTCCTCTGAATACTCCAATTTGACAACAGGCTTCACTTCCTGACCATTTTCGCCATCCTTGCCATCTTGGCCATCCTTGCCGTCAACTCCATCTTTTCCTTTAAGATAGAGCCAGAAATCCGACACATCTGTGGCATCGGTCGGCCAGGTCGGGGTCTTCGAAACATCGTAAACTCCGTTGTCAGGAGTCGCCAGACCACCTTCCTTAAGGACATCGGACTTCCATATCTCATAAGCTGAAAGGCCGTTTTTGCCCTGGTCTCCATCCTTGCCGTCAGAACCGTCCTTGCCATTCGCGGGGATTCCGGTGTCCTCATCGCCGATGAACCAATTGCCGTTGGAACCGATGACCGGAGTATAGCCATCTTCACCCTTATCACCTTTCGGTCCCCTGGAAGGTTTGCCAGTGTTCTCATCTCCTATCCACCAGTTTCCGTCAGTTCCGATGTATGGGATCAAGCCGTCATCACCCTTGGGACCGGTCAGGAACTTGAAGAAATCTTTCTCCGAGTTGTCGGAAGGATTCCATTTCACGTCAGGGTTCTGGGGATTGGCCACATCACCTCCGGCGATGTAGAGTTTCCAGACCTCATAAGCGGAGAGCCCGTCATCACCTTTGTCTCCTTTGCGGCCATAAAGATAATCATAGAAATCCGCCTCGCTGACCTTGTCTTTAGGCCACTTCTCGGAGTCATACATCCCGTTTTTCGGATTGTCCAACCCCTTATCGGAAGTGACTTCTCTCTTCCAGACCTCATAAGCGGAAAGGCCGTTGTCTCCTTTGGCTCCTGAAGCTCCAGTAGCCCCGGTATCACCCTTCGGACCGCGGGCCGGCACGCCTGTGTCCTTGCCAGAAACGAACCAGTTGCCATTGTCACCGATGTAGGGGCTGTCCCCTTTGTCGCCTTTAGGCCCGGCAACTCCGGTGTCACCTTTATCACCTTTATCACCTTTCTCTCCTTTTTCGCCTTTCAAGTACTTGAAATAATGATAGATCTCGATTTCATCATTTGGCCATGAAGGATCACCGTTATCGCGGATGAACTCGACCCAGACTTGATAGGCTGTACGGCCATCTTCCCCTTTCGGTCCCATTGGACCAGTCGCCGGGATCCCGGTATCCGAGTCACCGATAAACCAGTTTCCGTTATCCCCGATGTAAGGAATATGGCCGTCATCGCCCTTAGCCCCTGTCAAGAACCGGTAAAAATCTCCTTCACCGTCATCTTCCGGATTCCAAGTCTTCCCAGGGTCCTGGGGATTGACGACATCACCGCCAGAAATGTACTCCTTCCAAACCTCATAAGCGGACAAGCCATCGTTTCCTTTCTCTCCCCTGTCGCCCTTGTCACCTTTGACACCTTTAAGATAGAGGAAGTAATCGCTGATCGTTATCTTGGTGGAGTCCCAATCTGAAAGCGTTCCGTCCTTCAAGGCATTGACCCAGACATCGTAGGCTGAGATACCATCTTTGCCGTTGACACCTTGAATACCTTGGATACCCTGAATGCCTTGCTCTCCCTGAGGACCTTTGGGCAAAGTGACCTCCAACTTATTGCATGAGACCAGAGCTGCCGAGCCAAGCATGGCAACGGCGACAATTTTAATAAAGCTTTTCATTAGTTTATAGTTGTTTAAAGATTGTTCTTCAAATAGTTCCACAACGGTTCCCATGTAACCTGCTCAATCACTACCTTGCGATCTCCACGCCTAATGTCATCTTCCGCGGAAGAAGGAACCAATGCCGTTCTCTTCCCAAATCCCCGATAGCACAGCATCGAATCAGGGACTCCGCGGCGGATCAATTCATCGTACACGGCCTTGGCCCTGGCAAGGGATAGCTTTTCGTTGTAGGCGGTGTCTCCCTTGGCATCGGTGTGCCCGCAAATAAGGAAATGCCTATCCGGGAAACGCGTCACGACTTTGGCGACCTCATCCAGGACCGACATGCTCCCGGGGGTAATGTCCGCCTTGTCGAAATCGAACGTCACGTTATCCATAAGCTCGGCGAGAGTCATCTCATACGGGACCTCTTTGATCACTTCTTTCACTTTTTCGACAGGAACCTCTCTGACAACCTCTTTCTCAACAACCTTCTCAACCACAGTCTCGACTCTTTCCGGTGCTCTCCTCTTGCTTTTTCCTCCCAACCTGAACACCACTCCAGCCGTACCTGCGGCAAAATTAGCCCCTTTCGATCCGAGCGAACGCATATAATCAGCCCCAATCCTGATTCCGACTCTCTCACCGAGCCAGCCCACAACACCTATTCCCGCGGTCAGCGGGAGATAATCATTAACGTCAAAGGTCATACCCTTGTTCCAGGCATCTTCTGCCTTCCATACGGCTTCTTTGGTCACATCACCGCTGAACCTCGCGAAGTAATATGCCGGGAAATTCTTGTGATAATAATTCAATCCGATCCTTAAATAAGGTTGCACCCACTCGCTGCCCGTAAACGGACGGAACTGAATCCCGGGCCCTGCCATGATTGAATATCCTTGCGTAAGAGATCCTGAATCATAGTATCGGGCCAGGCCAAGCGTTCCTTGAAGGTCGACATATAGCCAGTCCTTCAGCTCATAAGCGGAATAGAGATTAACCCCTCCGTAGAGGAGTTTCTCTTCGAGAGTGAACACGTAGTCACCTCCAGGGGTCTGGTGGAAATCCGAGACCATGTTCCTGGTGTGATTAATGGCAGATCCTCCAAGACCTATTTCAATGGCGTGAGAGGATTGTTGGGAATATGCCGCGAACGGGCATAGCAAGAAGATGGACACCGCCATCACGATCACTTTGTTTTTCATCAGTCAGTTGTTACTGTTAATAATATGGATATTTATTCACTAAAATGAATATTCTGTAAGGTTTTTCATTCCGGGAATACCATAATACGCGGCCTCTATGTCCCCGCGGAGATACACTTTCTTCCCAAGAAGCTCCGGATGATCAACAAGGTTCAAGGCGTCCCTGATCGGCCCTTTATGCAATTGAACCGAGACACAGGAAGCTTTTTCGCTGACCGAGGACCGGGCCGCTATGGCGATATTCGTCAATGACTCGAAAGGCCCCTTAAAGTTGATCCCGTTCTTGCTGGAAGAGAGGTCCCCTCCGACGATATAACCTCTCACCCATACACTCTTCTCACCCGCATGATCCTTCGCTTGGGAGACGCTATAGGCCCTTTCCACGCTGGTTCCGGAATCTCCACCACCCTCCGAACCTATCTCGAAATCATCTTCTGTCCAAGTCCTGAGAGTGTCTACCACAATGGAAAGGTCACCGCCCTGCCCGACGGGGGACGCTTGAGCGGAAGGGCAAGTTATCCCGAGGGTCAGAATCTCCCTGGGCTCGAGAATCCTCGCGAGCAACTGCCTTGCCTCATTCCCAGAACGCAAAGAGATCGACAGGTTGCCCGGCTTGAAATAACCGGTCCGGGATTCCGCTGGAGAATAAACGAGAGATCCTTCAGCCGAGGAGACGAGAAGCGATCCTCCGGGATAGGTCTCCTGAAAATCAGGATCAATCCTCAAGCGGAGCCCGCTGTTCAGCTGCGAGCAATTCAGGAGCACTCTCGTGACAGCGCCAGCTTTCACGACAACTACTTGCTCGTCACCAAATTGCGGAGCTTCGAACTCCGGGTTTGAGAAAGACCTGGACGCGACAGAGACCGTGTAGGTGCCAGGATTAACGAGCATCGTCTCGGGAGAATTGCCATAGTCTCCTTCATAAAGGATCTCCCCTCCAGAATTCACGACTTTAAGTTTGAAGGAATCGGTGTCCGGAAGATCCACCGCCCTGGTCACGACTCCATCGGAGAAGTTCCACTTCAGGTAGCCTTGCCCGGATTGCGAGGGAAACTTGTTACAAGATGAGTACACCAGGCCAAACGAGATCGCCAACAATGCCATGGCATACAATGCGGTTTTGTTAGAAAAGGTCTTCATAGTTCGTGTTTGTCATTTGTCGCGAAGCTACGAGGACTAAACGGAAATAATGAACAAAAACGGAAAAAAGAGGTGATTAAAAAAATATTTCCGTTTTTTATCGCTTCAGAACGGGCTAAAAACACGAAGCGATCGCAGTCACTGCGATCACTCCGCTACTTAACCTAAACTTAAACTATGAAAAACTTCACTCCAAAGATACAAAATCTTTTGATACAAACAATTTTTTTAAGAGTTTTTTTTCAAAAAGCGTAAAAAAAATCTATGGACGATGCCTCGAAAGCAATTCTTTTTCAAGATCCCTCAGTCCGATTCCCATCTGTTCATCAAGGACAATGAGGTGATACAAGAGATCCGAAGCCTCATAAATATACCTCTCCTTATTGCCTCTCGCGGCCTCGAGGATTGTCTCCACGGCCTCCTCTCCGACTTTCTGGGCTATCTTGGAGACACCCTCGGAGAACAGCCTGGTTGTATAGTGTCCTTCAGGCATACGTTCATGCCTCTCTTTGACCACTCGCTCCAACTTGCCGAGAAAACCTTCGGCGGGATCCGTGTCAAAGCACGATTCCGTTCCCCTGTGACAGGCAGGACCATCGGGCTTGACAAGCACGAGGATAGTGTCATTGTCACAGTCGGTGTAGATGTCCGTCACATGCATGAAATTGCCGCTTGTTTCCCCTTTGGTCCACAAGGTCTTCCGTGAACGGCTCCAAAAAGTGGCCAGTCCGCTCTCGATGGTCTTGGAATAGGCTTCCTCATTCATGTAACCCAGCATCAGGACTTTACCGGAGTCCGCATCCTGGATTATCGCAGGCACGAGCCCATCCGCATTCTTTGTGAAATCAACTTGTTTCTTTTCCATATAATAAAGCATTTATATTCTTACAGTTATACCCTTTGTCTGAAGGTACGCCTTCAATTCGGGCACCGTGATCTCCCCATAATGGAAGATGCTAGCCGCTAATGCGGCATCAGCTTTCCCGACAGTCAGGACATCCGCGATATCTTCCGCGCTCCCGGCGCCTCCAGACGCTATCACCGGGATTGATAGGCTGTCGCAAAGAGCCGCGTAAGTCTCGCAGGGGTACCCGTTTTTGGTTCCGTCATGGTCCATTGATGTGAACAGGATCTCGCCCGCTCCCCTGTCCTGGACTTCCCGGGCCCATGAAAACAATTCCTTATCTGTCTGGACATGTCCCCCATGAGTAGTGGCCAACCATTTATTCCCAACGGTCCTGGCGTCGATGGCTACCACCACGAACTGGCTCCCGAAATGCTCGGCGATCTCGTTGACCAGCGACGGATTCCGCAAAGCCGCGCTGTTGACACTGACCTTGTCGGCTCCGGCCTCAAGCAATCTCGCCGCGTCTGACAGGGAAGATATTCCTCCTCCGACAGTAAACGGGATATCAATCCTCATGGCGACCGCCTTGACCAGCTCGGTAAACGTTCCGCGACCTTCAAGAGTGGCGCTGATGTCGAGGTACACAAGCTCATCAGCACCCTGTGCGGCATACATCGCCCCGAGCTCGACAGGGTCTCCCACTTCCTTGAGTCCAAGGAAGTTGATTCCTTTGACGGTCTTTCCGTCTTTGACATCAAGACATGGAATTATCCTCTTTGCGACCATATAGCCAGATCCTCCAACCTTATCTTATTTTCATACAACGCCTTGCCGACGATAACTTTCGGGATGCCAGATTCCTCGAGGACCTTGATGTGCTCAATGGACCCGATCCCGCCACTCGCGGTAAAAACGACCTCCGGGAATTCCCGGGCCAGATCACGGAAAAATCCGGCATCCGGGCCGGTAAACATGCCATCCCTGGATATCTCGGTCACAATCACATTCTTCAGTCCGGGAAGGAATGACTTGATCAGGTCATCCAAAGCGACTTCAGAAGTCTTTGTCCAACCGCTGACGGCCACCTTTGTTCCCCTGACATCAGCGCCAAGAGTCACCCTGTCCGGCCCGTACTCATCAATGAAGGACCTGAATAGAGCCGGATCGCGAACAGCTACTGTCCCGCACACCACGCTTGTGGCACCGGCCTCCAAGGCGGCTTCAATGTCATCCCTTGTCTTGATGCCACCACCCCACTCAACCTGGAGTCCTGTGATGCCGCTGATCGCTCGTAAAGAATTCATATTGACCGGTTTCCCCATTCTCGCTCCGTCCAGGTCGACCACATGGATGGAACTGAAACCGCTGTCCATGAAACGTGAGGCCATCTCAACAGGAGTGACCCCGTAGGAAGTCTCACGGGAAAAGTCACCCTGGCTCAAGCGTACGCATCGGCCTCCTATAATATCTATAGCTGGTAATATCTGAATCATAATGCCAGGAAGTTCTTAATCAGCGCAGATCCCGCGGGGCCGCTTTTTTCCGGATGGAACTGCGTCCCGTAAAAATTGTCCTTGGCCATGGCAGCGCTGAATGGAGCTCCATGGACAGTTGTCGCCACAGTATCACGGCAGACCTCAGCCCTGTATGAGTGGACGAAATACATGAATGAACCTTCAGGGATGCCCTTGAAAAGGTCTGTTCGCATCCCTTCCAACTTATTCCAGCCAATATGGGGAATCTTGACCTGGGGGTCTCCAGGAATGAAACGAGTGACCTGGGCATCAAAAATCCCGAGGCCATCCACGTTCCCCTCCTCACAGTGACGGCACAGCACCTGCATGCCGACACATATCCCGAGGACAGGACACTTGAGCGAGCGAACCACCTCATCAAGGCCCAGATCGCGCAGACTCCGCAAAGCCACCGACGCGTCCCCGACTCCCGGCAGCAATACCTTATCGGCCATCCTCAGCCGGTCAGGGTCCGCGGTCAGCTCAAACTCAGGCGCCCCGCACCTGCGCAACGCGTTTATCAGGGAAAGGACGTTGCCGGCGTCATACTTGACAATCGCTATCATAGGACTCCTTTGCTGCTTGGAATATCAAACTTGAACAAATCTCTCCTGACAGCCGCGCCAAGTGCCCTGGCGAAGGCTTTGAATACGGCCTCGGCGAGATGGTGGTTGTTCTCCCCCTTGGCGGAGATGTGCAGGTTGCACTTCAGAGCCGAAGAAAGGGACTGGAAAAAGTGCTTGAACATCTCCGTAGGCGTATCACCCACATATTCCCGCGTGAAGTTGACATCCCACTTGAAGTCGATCCTTCCCCCGAGATCCATCGTGACAATAGCGTCACACTCATCCATGGGCAAAGCGAATCCGTACCTCTCGATCCCCATCCTGTCCCCCAGCGCTTCCAAAAGCGTGTCACCAAGGGTGATGGCCACATCTTCCATGGTGTGGTGCTCATCCACATCCAAATCCCCTTCAGCCAAAACCTTAAGGGATATTCCGGAATGATGGGGAATCTGTTCAAGCATGTGATCGAAGAACCGTAATCCTGTGCTGACCATGGTTTCCCCGTTGCCATCCAGATCGACTTCCACAACGACTTTTGTCTCCCTGGTGACCCTCTCCTTCCTGGCACTTCGAGCAAAACCAGTTATCGAAGGACTTAGCGTCTCGCCAGGATTCTCATAAGAGAAGATCGAGCGATGGAGCCGCTCGTTCTCCTCAGGCGTACCGACAGTAAGGCGAAGAGTACCCTCACAGCCCTTGACTCCCGAACGGTTCCTGACTATGATCCCATCAGAGAGCAAATGCTTGTAAAGGCCCTCAGGATCAGAGACTCGTACAAGCAGGAAGTTGGCGTCGCTCGGGAATACCCTCTCGACGCACTTGAAACTTTCCAGAGTGTCGACAAGCTTTTTCTTTTCACTCTTTATCGACTCGACCTGGGCGGTCACCTTCGCGGGATCTATCCTCCTCAAAGCGAGCCTTAAGGTGTCAGTACCAATATTATAGGGATACATGACCTTGTCGAAAAGCCTGATGATCCCGGGATCAGCCAGCGCCATTCCTATCCTGAATCCAGCCATCCCGTAGGCCTTGGAAAGTGTCTGCAATATTATGAGGTTGGGATATTCCGAAAGCAAGGATGCCATCGAGCCCGAGTCCGAGAAATCCACATAAGCCTCATCAAGAACGACTATTCCCCGGAAAGAGTCAAGCAGGCGAAGGATTTCCTCCCGAGGGAAAGCGTTACCGGTCGGATTGTTGGGTGAGCAGATGAACATCAGCTTGCTGTACTCGTCCGTCGCATCCAACAGAGCATCAACCGGCAATGAGAAATCAGGGTTCAACTGGACTTGCCGGCACTCCACGTCATTGATCCCGGCACAAACCGAGTACATTCCATAGCTCGGAGCAATCATCACCGCGTTATCCACCCCTGGACGGCAGAAAACCCTGTAACAGAGATCGATGGTCTCGTCACTTCCATTCCCCAGGAACAGTGTTTCCCTGGAAACGCCCTTCAATGCGGCAATCTTGGAAGCCAAGGATTCCCTTAAGCTCCGGGAAGGATACCTGTTCAAGCCGTCCGCCCCGAAAGGGCTCTCATTGGCGTCCAGGAGTATTCCCAATTCACCTTGGTACTCATCCCTTGCCGTAGAATACGGTACAAGGGCACGTATATTCTCCCTGGCGAGAAGGATCACATCTTTATTATCCATATCAATTATTTTCGTTTTCAAGACGCACCCTGACCGCATCGGCATGAGCCCTCAAACCCTCGGCCTCGGCCATGGAAATGATTGTTTCCCCTATCCTTGAGAGGCCTTCGGCGCTCAGGGACTGGTAAGTGATAGCATGCATGAAGGTGTCGACACCGACACCGCTCCAAGCCACCGCGGTTCCCCTTGTAGGGAGAATATGATTGGTGCCGCTGGCATAATCCCCAGCACTTTCCGGAGAATAATTCCCGAGGAATACGCTTCCCGCCGCCTCTACTTTCAACGCGACAGCGTCGGGATCCTCAACAGAAAGGATAAGATGCTCAGGGGCATAGTAATTCGCGAAATCCATGCAATCCTCCAGGCTGGAATAAACTATTATCCTGCTGTCCGCCAACGCGAGTTGGACGATCTCCTTCCGTGGGAGCGTCTCCTTCCGTCTCTTGATCTCATTTTGCACCTCCCTGGCCATGGCCAGATTCCGGCAGACAAGGGTAACTTGACTGTCAGGGCCATGCTCAGCCTGCGACAGGAGGTCCGAAACGACAAAGGTGACTTTCGCGCTGTCGTCCGCCACGACCATCACTTCAGAAGGCCCGGCAGGCATGTCCACAGCGACTCCTTCCCTACAGACTATCTGTTTGGCTTTCAGAACATAACGATTGCCCGGGCCGAATATTTTGTCCACCTTGCGTAACGTTTCCGTACCATAAGCCATAGCAGCGACGGCCTGGGCTCCTCCTATCTTGTAGATCTCATTGATGCCACAGATCTTCGCGGCGTACAAGATCGCCGGATCGACACTTCCGTCCTTTGCGGGAGGGGTGCAGATAATCCTCTCCGGGCATCCCGCGACTGATGAAGTGACACCAAGCATCAAGACTGTCGAGAAAAGAGGCGCCGTACCTCCCGGGACATAAAGGCCTACCCTCCTGATCGGAAGGAATCTTCTCTTGCAGACGACTCCATGTCCATCATCCCATTCTGTGTCAAGAGGTATCTGGGGAGTGTGGAACGCCCTTATTCTTTCAGCGGCGGTCGTAATGGCGTCCTTGAGCGAATCCGTGAGCGATCCGGCAGCCGCTTCGATCTCCTCGTCTGAAACTCTCAAATTGGCAGGCACAAAACCTTCGATGGAACCAATCAGACGATTCAAGGCCGTATCCCCACCTTCCTTGACGCTCTTCAGGATTTCGGTCACCCTCCAGTCCAACATGGCATCATCCCGATTCACACGACGGGCCAGCGAAGGCCACAACTTCCTGTCCGGTTCAATGTAAATTCTCATATATCAGTCTATTACTTTATCCACATTAAGAATGAGTATGCCTTCTGCCCCTATCCTTTTCAAGGCTTCGACAGTCTGCCAAAGAGAGGAGTCGTCCACCACCGAGTGCAGAGAACTCCAACCCTCAAGAGCAAGCGGCATGACCGTGGGGCTCCGCATCGAGGGAAGCAGGTACATCGCCTCAGAAACCTTGTCCGTAGGAATATTCATAAGAACATACTTCTTTCCACGGCTTTCCTGGACGGCGTCGAAACGGAAAAGAAGCGACTCGCGAATCTCAAGACGGTCCTTCGGCAGGTCCTTTCTGCAGATCAGAACCGCCTCGCTGTCAAGTACTTTCTCAACTTCTTTCAACCCGTTTGAAACAAGCGTGCCTCCTGAGGAGACGATATCGAAGATCGCGTCGGCGATTCCTGCCGCGGGAGCGATCTCGACCGATCCCATGATTTTACGGATCCGGGCTGATATCCCGTTTTTAGACAGGAAATCCTCCAGGATTGAGGGATATGAAGTGGCTATAGACTTCCCGTCAAACCATTCAAGTCCATTATAATCAACAGATTTAGGAACAGCCAGAGAGATCCGGCATTTGCCGAACCCGAGTTTCCTGACGACTTCGACATCGGCCCTGGACTCGGCGATCTCATTGAAACCGACGATGCCCATGTCCGCGGATCCGTCAGCTACAACTTCGGGGATATCATCATCCCGAAGATAAAGCAACTCGATCGGAAAATCTGAAGCTTGACCAAGGAACTTGCGGCGGGAATCATCCACATTGATTCCTGAGTCTTTCAGCAATTTGAGGCTCTCCTCATTGAGCCTGCCTTTGGATTGGATAGCGAATCTTAACATCTTATTAATAAAAAAACGGCCTGCCTTGTCCGGCAAGCCGATGTGAAATCTCTATTATGCGCACACCAAAACTTACCTGACTTATGAAGCCGGGGAATGATGGTGCTTATGTGCGTTCTCAATAAACATAACTGGCCGCAATTTACGAATTTTCCGGATAAACGCAACTATCCCAAGCGTATTTTCGCATATTTAAGCAGCAGAATTTTCTCTCCGTAGTCGTCAAAAACGATTTTAGCCTTAAGATCCGGCACTGTTCCGGTGATCTGGAGTATCTTTCCGTGTCCGAAACGATTGTGTTCGATCCTCTGCCCTTCTTTAAGGTCAGTCATCGGGACCGGAGTGAATTCCGAATCCGGGATCTTTGGCGGAAGAGGCCTGTTCAGCAAGGCTTCCCTCGGAGATTGAGAGACCGGAGCGGGTCTGGAAACCGGGGAAACATCCTTTCCAGGCTTACCAGGAATGAACCTAACACCCCCGTCGGACATCCCGAACCTCGTCCTGGCTGGACGGGAACCCGATGAGCCGAATCCTACGAAAGAACGCCTGGAGCCGAAGGAAAAGCCTCCCTCGTCATCATCCTGAAGGTCTTCTTCCCGTAGCGGGTTGGCAATATACCTCGAGTCGATCTCCCTGATGAAACGACTTGGGGAGTTTGACTCATGCTTGCCGTTACGCATCCTGGTCGAAGCGAAAGAAAGATACAGAGCCGTCTTCGCCCTGGTCATGGCGACATACATCAGCCTGCGCTCTTCCTCGATGTCAGCCAGAGATGCCAGCATCCCCCCGGAAGGGAAAAGATTCTCCTCCAGACCGGCCACTATGACGTAGGGGAACTCCAATCCTTTGGCTGAGTGGACGGTCATCAAGGCGATCTTGTTCATCGTGTCCTCCTCGCTCTCCATGTCCACATTCGAGAGGAGGGAGATATTTTCGAGGAACTCCCCGAGAGTCACGGCAGGGTATTCCACCTGCTCCTCGTCTATGGCATCACCGTCCGCAAGAAGATCCTGAAGATACTCATTCTGACGATCTTCCACAAACTGGGCGACGCTGTTGATCAGTTCCTCGACATTAGAGGCCCTTGACTGGCTCTCGATGGACGAGTCGGTTTTGAAGTGGGCGTAAAGGCCACTGGCGTCACAGACCGCTCTCGCCAGCTCGTGCGCGTCTTCCAAGTGAGCTTTGGAAGCGAAGCCGTTTATCATGTCGCAGAAAGTCCTCATCTTGGCCACAGCGGGAGCTTTCAGGCCAAAGTCAGCGAAATCAGTGGCATAGGCCGCCTTGAACATCGAGATTCCCTTGGCTCTCGCCATCGCTGACAGGGCGTTCACAGACGTGTCTCCGATTCCCCTGGAAGGGGTATTGACGACGCGCTTGAACGACTCGTCGTCATGAATATTCACGACAAGTTTCAGGTACGCCATCATGTCCTTGACCTCAGAACGCTCGAAGAAAGAATTGCCGGAATATATCACATAAGGAAGGTTGCGCTTCCTGAGCGCCTCCTCAAGGGCCCTGGACTGGGAATTCGTGCGGTACAGGATCGCGAAGTCCTGGTAACGGGCATGATCGTTCATCATCCTTGAGACGATCTCGGAGCAGATCATCAAGGCCTCTTCCTGCTCGGAGAAGCTACGCATCAGACGGATCTTGTCCCCGCTACCGCCGACCGAGACGCAAGTCTTGGGAATACGGCCCTCATTCTTGGCTATCAAGGTGTTGGCGGCATCCACAATGTTCGCCGTCGAACGGTAGTTTTTCTCAAGACGGAAAACTTTGCAGGACGGGTAATCCTTCTTGAAATTGAGGATATTCTCGATCTTCGCGCCACGGAAAGCGTAGATCGACTGTGAGTCGTCGCCGACCACGCATATATTCCCTCTGTCAGAGCTCAACTTCTTGAGAATCACATACTGGGCATAGTTGGTGTCCTGATACTCGTCCACGAGAATATAGTCGAACCTTGAGGAGATCTCCCTCAAAGCCTCGGGATTGTCACGCAGCAAGATATTCATGTTGAGCAGGATGTCATCGAAATCCATCACTCCGCTCCGGTGACATTTTTCCGAATATAATGAATACACGTCACAAAGCCGCGGTTTACGGGAGGCGACATCCTTCTGGACCGCCTGGTTGTTGTTCCGGTATGCAGCCGCGGTCACGAGATTGTTCTTCGCGAGCGAGATCCTGGCCAGGACATCCCTCGGCTTGTAGACCTTGTCGTCCAAACCGAGTTCCTTGACGCAGGCTTTCACGGCGCTTGTCGAGTCGCTCTGGTCATAGATCGTGAAAGACTCGGGATAGCCGAGGAATCCGGCATATTCCCTCAGGAACCTTATGAAAACGGAATGGAAAGTGCCCATCTGCAGTTTCCAGGCGGTCCTTTTACCCACGATGAGCGCTATCCTTTCTTTCATCTCGGCAGCCGCCTTCTTTGTGAAAGTAAGCGCGAGAATCCGCGAAGGATCTCCCCCCCTGGCCAAAATGCAGGCTATCCTGCTGGTCAGCACCCTCGTTTTTCCCGACCCCGCTCCGGCGACAATAAGCACCGGTCCGTCAATACTGCTGACCGCCTGTCTCTGCTCCGCGTTCAGTCCCTCGAAAATAGCGTTCTCAATGTTTTCCATTATGGCACGAAAATACGGAAATTTCCCGAAAAAAATGAGTATCTTTGCGATTTGTAAGCTGAAATTATCATCAACTTTATATTATTAACAATAATGTCAAACAACATCGTGTTGAAAAAAGGGCTGAACATCCCCATCAGCGGGGAGGCCGCCCTTGAGACAATGAAAACGATCGCGCCTGACGTTGTCGCAGTCAAACCTACTGATTTCAAGGGTTTTTCCCCGAGACTCATGGTTAAAGAAGGTGACAAGGTCCTTGCGGGATCGCCTGTTTTGGCAGACAAACAGAACCCGGACATTCTCCTGACCTCGCCGGTCAGCGGTACAGTGAAGGAGATCGTCAGGGGTGAGAAGCGCAAGCTCCTTGCCGTCCTCATCAAGGCGGAGGGCAAGGATGCCGTTGACTTCGGAGCCAAGGACCCCAAAGTTCTCAAGGCTGACGAGGTTAAGGAGAGCCTTCTCAAAAGCGGTTTGTGGCCAAGTATCATCCAGAGGCCTTACGGTGTCATCGCCAATCCTGACCTGACCCCTAAGGCCATTTTCGTCTCGGCTTTCTCTACCGCTCCTTTGGCGGCGAATGCCGAATTCGCTTTCAAGGAGGACGTCAAGGCCATCCAGGCCGGAGTGACCGCCGTTTCCAAGATCGCCAAAGTGCATGTCTGCGTCAACAGCGGGAGCTCAGCGTTCGCGGCCCTGCAGGACGCCACTGTCCACACAGTGATTTCCCAGAAGCATCCCGCCGGAAATGTTGGAGTCCAGATCAGCCACATCTCGCCGATCAAGAAGGGTGAGACCGTGTGGACCTTGAGCCTGCTCTCCCTGGCCGCTATCGGAAAACTCTTCCTCGGTGGCAAACTCGACCTGAGCCGCAAGGTGGCCGTAACCGGTCCCGCCGCGTTGAAGACCGGATATGTCGAGGCTCTTCCCGGAATTCCCGTCAGTGCCCTTGAGGGCTGCTTCGACCCTTCAATCGAGACCAGGTTCATCAGCGGAGATGTCCTTTCCGGCGAGAATATCGGCAAGGATGGATATCTCGGTTTCTTCGACAACCAGGTCACCCTTATCAAGGAAGGTCGTGAGCGGGAGCTTCTTGGCTGGGCGAATCCTCTGAGATTCAATCAGTTCAGCTCTTCAATGGCTTACTTCTCATGGCTTCTTCCCAAGAAGAAGTACAACATGGACACCAACACCCACGGAGGAGTCAGGGCATTCGTCTGCTCCGATGTCTACGGCAAGGTGCTTCCTATGGACATATTCCCTGTCTATCTGATCAAGGCCTGCCTCGCTGGCGACATTGACAAGATGGAGCAGTTCGGTATTTACGAGGTTCTCCCCGAGGACTTGGCCCTCTGCGAGTTCGTGGATCCTTCCAAGAACGACATCCAGGCCATGATACAGAGCGGAATCGACCTCATGTTGAAGGAAATGGCGTAATAAGGCAATGACTATGGAAGAAAATACAGTAAAACCCGGCCTTTTCGAGAAAGGCGGTAAATTAGGGTGGCTGCATTCCACATGGGATGCCTTTGACACCTTCCTT
>JAEEGL012797654.1_pt1 | contig 26786 bp, 23 predicted proteins | sample 9134231 | NCBI WGS metagenome assembly JAEEGL01 (sample SAMN16246548, study PRJNA631951) | gut metagenome | biome: gut microbiome; feature: rumen; material: fiber-attached | host: Bos | place: Iran: Karaj | collected 2018-10 | reverse complement strand
TGAAAATAATTAAATTATATGTTAGAATTAATAACGTGATCCGCTATTGGGACGTTAGTCTTTATTATATTTAATGAAATATGATCATAAATTAAATAAAGGAGTGTGACATTATGAATTTAGTAGAAAAGATTACTAAAAAACAAATTAGAACTGATTTACCAGAATTTAGAGTTGGTGATACTGTAAAAGTAGATTTAAAAATCGAAGAAGTAGACTCACAAGGTAATAAGAAAACTAGACTTCAAGCTTTCGAAGGATTAGTTATGGCTATTCAAGGATCTGGAATTAGTAAAACTTTTATAGTTAGAAAAGTTTCAGGAAATGTTGGAGTAGAAAAAACTTTACCAGTTAATTCACCAAAAATTGATTCTATAACAGTTATCAAAAAAGGTAAAGTTAGAAGAGCTAAATTAAATCATATTAGAAAGTCTTCTAAAACACCAAAGATTAAAGAAAGAAATTAGGCTTTTTAAAGCCTTTTTTGTTAGGTGAAATATGAAAATATTAAAAGAATTAATACCTTATGTAATAATAGTGGTAGTAGTAGTTCTATTTAGAACTTTTATAGCAACCCCAATTAGAGTAGATGGTCCATCAATGGAAGATACTTTAAAGAATGGCGATATATTATTCTTAAACAAATTAGATAAAACAATTAAACGTTTTGATATAGTAGTAATATATAAAAGTGATATAAGATTAATTAAGAGGGTAATAGGGTTACCTGGTGAGAGCATTGAATATAAAGATAATGAACTTTATATAAATGGAGAATTAATAGAAGATGTTGCTCTTATTAGAACTGGTGATTTCACATTGCACGAATTATACAATATAGATAAAATACCAGAAGGTTACTATTTTGTAATGGGGGATAATAGAACGGTATCTAAAGATAGTAGATATTATGATATTGGGCTTATAAAAAGAAGTGAAATAGCTGGTACTACATCTTTCAGAATATTTCCATTCAATAAAATAGGAACAATTAAATAGTACTTTATGTACTATTTTTTTTGTGATATAATTATAATTGTGATGTAGTATGAAAAATAAAGAATTGGATATAAAACAAAAAATAGGAGTATCATGTTTAGTTTTTGTAATAGCTGGATTTATAGGCTTTTTATATGAATTTATATTTTACTATTTCAATAGCGGAATGAAGACATTTTATTATAGGGGAGCTAATTTTTTTCCATGGATAAATATATATGCAACAGGTGCTCTTCTTATATACTTGTTAACACGCAATTTAAAAAACAAACCTTTTATGGTGTTCATAGTAAGTGTTATATCTACTGGTATACTAGAGTTTTTTTCAGGATACTTAATATATGAATTTACTGGTAAAAGACTTTGGGATTATAATACAGAAATATTAAGTTACGGTAATATAGGCGGATTTGTATGTTTTAGAAGCGTGCTATGCTTTGGTTTATCTGGACTTTTGTTAATGTATGGTTTAATACCTTTATGTGAATTAATAGCAAGAAAATCTAATAAGAAAGTATTCTTTATTGTTACAGTAACTTTAGCAAGTTTAATATTATTTGATGAATTATATAACTTAATGTTTGCGAGAATGCTAGGATGGCGTAGAGCAAACGCAATATATAAAAAACTTGGATTTAAATATATGCAGTTTTAATGTAAGGTTTTAAGTGCATTTTAAAACGCACTTAAAAGTTGGTAGTATAAAATAACTCATTTTGATAAACTTAATCGTGAAAGGAGAAAAGCCTAATGAAATTTGGAGACAATTTAAAACAAATTAGAAAATCAAAAAATATATCACAAGAGGAACTTGCAGAAAAATTAGGCGTATCTAGACAATCTGTATCTAAATGGGAAACAGGTGAGAATTATCCTAGTATGTATAATATAATGTGCTTATGCGATATATTTAAATGTAAGATTAATAATTTAGTTCATGAATCTATGTCTGATATAAATTCATTAGATGAAGAGATTAAGATGAATGTAGTTAAATTTAAAGAAGATAAGCAAAAAAAAGTAAAGGTATTATCAAAAATAATATCAATAGTTTCTAAAGTAGGTAAAGTATGTTGTATGATAGGTATTGTAGTAGTAGCTCTAGCAGCAATTATAGTACCTGTAATAGTAGGTAATATTAAAGTTAAAGGTAATGATGTAGTATTTAATAATGATACTGTAAAAGTTGTTGATGATGATAAAGAATTAGTAGTAAAAGTAAAGAATACTACAATTGCAACTATAGACAAACAAGAATCAATAGAAATAATTAGAGATATAAGAGATAATGATTTAAATAATAAAACATTAATTATTACTTATTCAGAATTAGGAATGGGATTTTTAATTGCAACACTTTGTTTAACACTATTATTACTTAAACATTTAGACAAACTATTTACTAACATTAATTCTGGTGATACTCCGTTTACCTTAGAAAATGTAGACCACATTAAAAAAATTGCTTATCTAATGATCGCACTAATAGTAATACCTAGTATAAGTGCAGTTATGTTTGAATTAGTAGTACAAAGAGATCTTAATATTGATTTTAATACATTTAGTGTTTTAGAAATATTAATAATCTTTGTAATGTCTTATATATTTGAATACGGCTATGAAATACAACTTGATTCAAAAGGAATTATGTATGGAGACAAATAAAAAAAATCAAGTTTTATCTTGATTTTTTTGTTTTACCAGTTTTCTTAGTTTCAACTTTAGCAACTGGTTCTTTTAAAACGTATTTATAGAATAATCCAGCAAGAACAGCACCAACAACTGGGGCAAGTAAGAATACCCAAATTTGTTTAAGTGGTTCACCGCCTTGTAAAATAGCAGGAGCTAAACTTCTTGCAGGGTTAACACTAGTTCCAGTAAATGGAATACCAAATAAATGGATTAATACTAAAGTTAAACCTATAACTATTCCTGTAGCATGTCCGTTTTCTTTCTTATCTGTAACACCAAGTATTACAGTAGTAAAGATGAATGTTAGAATTACTTCAACAAGTAGAGCAATCCAAACACCAACTAGTTTTTCGTTATAAAAGTTTGCGCCTAATTCATCAAAACTTTTTAGGCAAGCAGCTAATATTGCAGATCCAGCGAATGCACCAATTATTTGAGCGATAATGTATTTTATACATTCTTCGATTTTCATTTTACCAGCCACTGTAAGTGAAATAGATACAGCTGGGTTAATATGACATCCAGAAACATTACCAATACTATATGCTGCAGCGATTATAACAAAGCCAAATGCAAAAGCAGTTGCTAAAGCATTACCATATAAAACAGCAACGCCACATGCAAGAAGAGTTAAAAGCATAGTTCCAACACCTTCTGCGATATACTTTCTCATTCTACACCTCCTTATATTAATTATACAACATATTTCAAAAAAGTATATAAAATATGATATAATAATTAAGTATAGAGGTGATTATATGACATATTTAGAACTTGAAAAAATATTGCGTACAAAAATAGTATATGATAAAAAAGGAAATATTATAGATTCTCCTGTTACAAGATTAAAGATGCGTGAATCTGAATTATTTGAATTAATACCGGATTTAGGTCCTAAAGATTCTAGTCAAAAAAAGTGCCAAGGATTTAATCAAAATAGTATATGGCACCAATATGATCTTTTAGAACACATATATCACGTAGTAGATGGTATAAAAGAGGATGATTCTACATTAAGACTTGCAGCTTTATTTCACGATATAGGAAAACTTTATACAGAAAGACCTGGAGGACATTATCCTGGACACTGTGATGTATCTGCGGTATTATTTAGGAAATTTGCGGTTAAACATAATATTCCATATGATATAACAAATTTAGTATCTAAATTAATAGTTAATCATGATATTAGATTTAGATATTCTTCTCCTGGTATTATAGATGAAAATTTAAATGAAAGTCTAATAGATGAATTATCAGAAATCTTTACTGAAGAAGAAATAAATATGTTATATAGTTTAAGACAATCTGATTTAGAAGCGCAAACAATACCTGAAGGTTATGTATTAAACTATGATTTAGAAAAAAAATTAATATTAAAAAGATACAAGAATAAAAAAATAAGATAGGGATGATAAAATGATAGAAATTAAAAATTTAACGAAGAGTTATAATGGTAAGAAAAAAGCTGTAGATAATGCTAGTTTTACTGTTGGAGATGGTGAAATATTCGCATTTATTGGTCATAATGGTGCAGGAAAAACAACAACTATTAAATCTATCGTAGGTATACTTGATTTTGATAGTGGAGATATTTTAATAAATGGTAAATCAATTAAAGAAGACCCAATAGGTTGTAAAATGGATATGGCTTATGTACCAGATAATCCTGATTTATATGAGAATATGAAAGCAATAGATTTTATTAATTTTATATGTGATATGTATGAAGTACCTAGTGATGAGAGAACAAAAAATATAGAAAAATATTCTAAAATGTTTGAAATGGATGATTATCTTAATGATGATATTTCTTCATTCTCACATGGTATGAAACAAAAGATAGCTCTTATCGCAGCTATTAGTCATAATCCTAAAATACTTATAATGGATGAACCATTTGTAGGACTTGATCCAAAAGCAGTATTTGATATGAAAGAAGTTATGAAGAAAATGGTTAAAGAAGGAAAGACTATATTTTTCTCAACTCATATACTCGATGTAGCTGAAAAATTATGCGATAAAGTTGCTATTATAAAAAATGGTAAAATAGTTAAAACTGGAACTATGAAGGATATAAAAGGTGATGAATCACTAGAGCAAGTATTCCTTGAATTAGAAGGTGAGTAATATGAAATTTTTCTCACTTTTAAAAGCAGTACTTACTCAAGATATGAATTTGTTTAAATATAAAACAAAAGCAAATTCTAGTAAACTTAAAAAGATGTTACTTCCTATATCATTGTTCATATTACTTGGATTTAGTGTAGGTATGTATGCATATGGTATCGCAGAAATGTTAAAACCAATGAATTTAACATATATAATGCTTACTATCTTTTTAGCGGGTGTTACTGTATTTACATTTATGGAAGGTATATATAAATCACAAGGTATATTATTTGATTGTAAGGATAATGATTTATTATTTTCTCTTCCAATAAGAAAAGGATATATATTATCTGCTAGAATAATTAAATTATTATTATTTGAATACTTATACAATTTAATGTTCTTTTTACCAGCAATAGTTGTTTATGTTTACTTTGAGACACCAGGTATTAGTTTTTATCTTATAACATTTTTAATAACTATATTAATACCTATAATACCTACAATAGTATCATGTTTCTTAGGTTATGTAATTAAGATGTTATCAAGTAAAGTTAAATTTAAAAAATTAATACAAACACTTCTTACTGGAATACTTATGGTAGGAATAATAGTCTTAAGTAGTAAGATGACTGATTTTGCTAATAATATTGCAAAAAATGCTACTAGTATAAATGATTTTTTAACTAAGTTATATTATCCTATAGGAGCTTATATAAACTTAATAACTAAGTTTGATACATTAGAACTTATTAAATTAGTATTAGTACATATAATACCTTTAATACTATTTGTTATATTAGGACAAAAATTCTATTTTAAAATAATATCTAATTTTAAAGGTAGTAGTGTAAGTAGAAAAAGCAAAAATAAAAAGCTAAATATTAAACAACATAAACCAATAATTGCTTTAACTAAAAAAGAATTGAAAAGATATTTTTCATCAACTATATATATATTTAATACAGCAGTAGGTATGATAATAATTGTGTTTGCAACCATACTTTTATGTACTAAAGGTGAAGGTGCAATAGATATATTTAAAGATAATAATGGTGAAGCTATAACATCACTAAGTACAATGTATTATGTTATTGTGTACTTTGCTTTAGCGTTTACTTCAATTTCATCATCAAGTATATCTTTGGAAGGAAAAACTATTAATATAACTAAAACGCTTCCAATAGATTATAAATTAATATTTAAATCTAAAATACTTACATGTTTTATATTAGAACTACCCCTTGTACTTATCGCAGAGATAGTATTTGTAATTAGATTTAATATGGGAATAGTTTATTTATTACAACTAATTGGTTTATCTATAGGTATAATATTATTTAATGCAGTAGTGGGATTAATTGCTAATCTAAAGTTTCCAAAATTAAATGCATCTAATGATACCGAAGTGGTAAAACAAAGTATGAGCGCAACTATTTCGGTTATAGCAGGGTTTGTAGTATTCTTACTTGGAATACTGGGTATGGGATATTTAGATAAATATATAAGTGATAGTATCCTTCCATTTATTCATATTTTAGTATTATTTATAATATCAATATCTTTATATATAGTACTTATGAAAAAAGGACCAAAAGAATATCAAAGATTAAATGTTTAGTACTTGAAATAGATATATCGGATGTGTTAGAATGAACATAGGGGTTATTGGAAAGAGGTATATATGCAAAATTACACAGTACATGCTAGAGGATTAGACAGTTTTGAAAAAACTTGTGATAGAGACAAACTACAAGTTCGTTATCGCCAAGTATTACCAACTTATGAAGAATACATGATAGATGCAAGATTTAAGTATAATGTAGATGAAATTGGATTCGTAATGGATTATAATCCAAATGAAGATTCATATGTTATGAGTGAATATAGTCATTTTCTAAATCTTGATAGAGAAGAATTGCCAATAAGATATGGAATTAATACAATTCTTCAAACAGACTGTGAAGACAAAATAAAAGAGACTCTATCTAAATCAGGAGTTGATTATATAATAGGATCTACAAGTGTTATTGAAAATAGATGGCCTAGTGATCACTTAGAAAAAATGTTAGATAATATTAAAACGTTTAAAGATGAGTATGATATATATGCAGGGATCTTTGAATTAGATAATAGATATTTACAACACGAAGATTTAATAAAAGAAATTTTTAGTGAGTTAAAAGATAAAGCACTTTTAATTAATGCATCTAAATATCTTAATATGGATATTTTAGATTTATATATTAAAACTAAACTTACTTCATCAGCTTCTTTAAAAAGATTAAAAGAAGAATTAATTAAAATTTCTCTTACAACTGATAAACTACCTTATGATGAGATAAAGAAAATTGAAAGAAAACTAAGAGAAGAAAAACCAAGAATAATTGTTGGGAATGATGCACACAAAGTTTCAGAATTAAACACCAATCTTGCGTATACTTTATCCACTTTAAAGAATAAAGATGTAGAACCAGTAAGTTTTTCAAAAAGAAAAATAATGATTCCATCAATTCCGATTTCAAAAGAGTATTAGTAATAATACTTTTTTTTAATAATATGATATAATTAAATAGGTGATACCGATGAGTTTTGAAGAATTAAGAATTAAATATCCAAAATTTATATATGAAGATTTTAAAGTAGAAGAAATAAATAATGAATTAGTATGTACATTCTATTTTAATATACCTGGTCTTACTACATTTGAACCTATAATGAAGTTTCCACTAGAGGGGAAACCTTATGATAAAGAGTTAGTTAATTACTTGGCGTTTCATATAGGACTTGTAGAACTAGTTAGTTATTTTAAATGTACTTGTTCACCTAATGTAGAAATAAAAGCAGGATTTATAGATCAGGATCAAATAAATTGGTTTAAAAAACTATATTATTATGGTCTTGGAGAATTTATGTATGTTAACAAAATAGATTGTTCTATAGATGATTTAATGAATATTACATGTACATCTAACCGTAAATTTAGTTTTAATACTAATTATAGTGGTAGTGGTAATTTAATTGCTATAGGAGGAGGAAAAGACTCTATAGTAAGTTTAAATATACTAAAAGGTTTAGATAATAGATGTCATATGATTAATCCAAAACAAGTTAGTATAGATGTATGTAATAAAGCAGGTTTAAATAATTATTATGGTATTACTAGAATATTAGATAAAAAGATAATTGAATTAAATGAAAAAGGATTTTTAAATGGACATACTCCGTTTTCATCACTCGTTGCTTTCGTATCATTCTTAGTATGTTATTTAGATCATAGAAAATATATAGTACTATCAAATGAAGGTAGTGCGAATGAGCCTACAGTACTAGGTACTAAAATAAATCATCAATATTCTAAAACATATGAATTTGAAAATGATTTTAATAATTATACAAAGAAATACTTTGGTATAGATATTAAGTACTTTAGTTTACTTAGATGTTTATCAGAATTTCAAATAGGAATGTTGTTTTCTACATATAAGGAGTATCACTCAATATTTAAAAGCTGTAATGTAGGAAGTAAAGCAACACCATGGGTATGGTGTGGTAAATGTCCTAAATGTTTATTTGTATATATAATACTTAGTCCATTTTTATCAAAAGATGAACTTATAAATATATTTGGTCATGATTTATACGAAGATAAAGAATTACTTAATATATTTAAAGAACTTGCTGGATATAGTGAGACTAAACCATTTGAATGTGTAGGAACATATAATGAGGTTAGATATGCAATCTCACTTACTATAAATAAATATAACGAATTACCATATTTACTTAAATATTATAAAGATAATTACCCACTTGAATTAGGTAAAAAACTAGAAAGTGAATTTAATAATGAACATAATATACCAGATGAATTCTTAAAGTTAGTTAAAGATGAATTAAATAGAGTAGAGGGAATATATGATAAATAGTATATTAGAAGAATTAAAAGATAAAAATGTTGCTATACTAGGATTTGGTATAGAAGGAAGATCTACTTATAACTTTATTAGAAGATACTCTGATATGAAATTAACTATAATAGATAAAGCGAGTATTAGTGATAATTTAAGTAATGTAGATATTATATATGGTGATAATTACTTAGATGGTTTAGATAAATATGATTTAGTAATTAAAAGTCCTGGTGTAATAACTAAAGATATAGATGTATCTAATATACATTTTACATCTCAACTTGAATGGTTATTAAAATATAATAGAAAAAATGTTATAGGTATAACTGCTACAAAAGGAAAAAGTACTACATGTACTTTAATGTATGAAGTAATTAAGAATTGTGGTAAAAAAACTTTATTACTTGGTAATATAGGAAATGCTATATTAGATGATATAGAAAATATAGATGATAATACTATATGTGTTGTTGAAATGGCTGCACTTCAACTTGAATTTGTAGAACATTCACCTCATATAGCTGCTATTATAAATTTATATGAAGATCACCTAGATCATGCCGGTACAATAGAGCATTATCACCAAGATAAACTTAATATATTTAAATATCAAGATAGTAATGATTATTCTATTTATTGCAAGGATATAGAACCTTTAAATAGTTATATAAATGACTCATATAAAGGTATTAAATATATGATTAACTTTAATAGTGATAATAGTATTAATACAACAAGTATAATAGATAATTATGTAGTATTAAATAACGAAAAATTATATAATACTTTAGATAATAGATTACTTTTAGGTAATCATAACTTACGTAATATTATGATAGTACTTACAATATCTAAAATACTTAATTTAGATATAAATAGTGTTATAAATACTATAAATAACTTTAAAGGCTTAGAACACAGATTAGAATATGTTGGTAAGTATAATGATATTATTTATTACAATGATGCAATCGCAACTATTCCAGATGCTACTATAAATGCTATAGAATCTCTAAAAAATGTAGATACTTTAATATTTGGTGGTATGGATAGAGGAATTGATTATAGCGAACTTATTAACTATTTAAATACAGGTATAGTAAGAAATCTTATATGTATGCCAACTACAGGTTATAAAATTGGTGATAAGATAACTAATACAAGTATTAATGTTTATAAAATAGAAATGCTTGAAGATGCAGTAAAACTTGCTAAAGAGATAACTATGAAAGATAAAATATGTTTACTTTCACCAGCTGCATCTAGTTATGAATACTTTAAGAATTTTAAAGAAAAAGGAAATGCATTTAAGAATTATGTAAAATAAAAATAATGAAGGGTAGGGAGTCCTTCATTATTTTTTACGTGTTTATGGCTTCGAAATGAAACTATGGAGTTTCATTAACGTTACTTTCATTATTATTTTGTGATTCAATGATTTGTTCAAATGATATATCAGCAGTTATATTAAATGTAACATCATCATCTGCAGCAGCAAGACCTATTTCAGTATCATCTGCATCATCCATCTCTTCACCAAGCCCCTCAAACCATTCAAAGCAAATTCTTACTGTAAATGGTTCAAAACTGAAATTGTTTACACTATTATCAAATAATAATTCATCTGTTATAGTATTTGTTGATAATGTAGTATAAGAAATTGTATCTCCAACTTGATAATCACTATCAAGAATAGCATATCTAGTTATCATTAAATCTGGAGCATCTTCATTATCAATGCTTAAATCTATTTGATATCTGAAAGATACATCTACATTACTTGGATCAATTTCTATATCAAAATAACCTTTAGATGTAGGAGCAACAGTATTAGCTCTTACATTTTCGTTTGCTTCTATTACAGGAGTAAATGAAATAGAAGAATTATTTTGAGTGGCAATATCTAAGTCGTCAACAAGTATTTGCCATTTAGCAAATAATATATCTATATTACCAGTAGTACCAGCTACATATCTAGAATAAGTACTACTCATAAAGCTAAGACATAAAGAACATGAAACTAATAATAATACTAAGCTTATTCTTTTCTTCATAGATATCACCTTTCTGTCTTCATTATAATATAGTAAAATGTAAAGAGCAACACCTTTTGACACTTTTTGCAAAATTGTGTGTAAACCGTTGTAAAGTAAAAACTATCAAAAATGTATAGTATTTGTTATAAAATAACAATTGACTTTTATGGGGTATTTGGTATATAATTATTACGATAGTAACTGTGCTGGTGGGGATATTATGGATTTTTTAAACAGTGAAATTGAAGTAAGCGTTAGAAAACTAAAAAGAAAAAAGAAAGCTGTGAAAATTACAAAGGTAATTGTGCTTTCTGTTTTACTTGTGTTACTTCTTACATATATAGTAATGAATATTATTTATAATAATGGTAACTTCAGTATTACACTAGATAAAAACCTATATTTTTCTAGAGGTATAGTTATATATGATGATCCAGATTACAAAGTATTTAGAACTGAGTTATATGCTAAATCAGTTGATTATTTTGATAACATATCATATAAATGGTTACCAGATGATTTAGATAATACTAATAGTTCACATAATGGAGATAATTATGTTGCTTATACATTCTATGTAGAAAATACAGGATCAGATATATCTGATTATTGGTATCAAATTATAATAGATGATGTTATCAAAAATGTAGATGATGCAGTAAGAATTAGATTATATAGAAATGGCACATATGTGACATATGCTAAACTTGGTATGAATGGTGAACCTGAAAAAGAAACAACACCTTTTGTAAATTCAGAACTTGTAACATTTGACCATATTGAACAATTTAAACCAGGAGATATAGATAAATATACAATTGTTATGTGGGTTGAAGGATCTGACTTAGATTGTACTGATAATATCTTAGGTGGAGAGATAAAAATGCACATGCAATTCAACTCTGAGTTTAAAGAGGTTGATGCAAATAAATTTAAAAAGAAAGAATAAAAAGGGAGTATGAATATGGATGAGAAAACAAATTTTGATATTTCTAGCCTTAGTTTAAAAGAATTAATAGAAGTATATGAAACTATTAGTTCATTTCTTGACTTTTTAGATGAAAGCAAAGTTGAGGAAGAGGAGGCTAAGAATGAATAACTTTTTAGAGTTTATTACTAATGACATCGAAGGTAAAAAAACTTTGTTGTTTTCTATGCCTACTAATAATAAAACTAATATAAAGAAATACAATGAAAAAATAGCTAATATATATTCAGACTACGTTTATTATAAAGAAAGCGTTTTAAAATATATAGACGCTAAAAGTGAATCTTTTGAAAAAGAAAAAGAAACAAAGAATACAGAAAAATTAATGAAACAATTTGAAGAGTATAAACATATGAAATTTATACTTAATCCAATGAATTCTTTTAAAGAAAAAATGGGTTTGGATAATTTGTTATATGATATACATAATTATTCAAATTTTACTTTCGAAGATATAAATAAAATTATAAATAATTTAATAGAAAAATTCAGAACTGCTGGTATAAATCTTAAAAGTGATGACTTTAAATATACTTGCTATGTAAATGATTATATGACTGAGTTTTTCGCTTGCAAAGGAGAATACAGTAAGTTATCAGATACATTTGAAAAAATATACTGGTATAATCCAAATATAATTGAACATATTGAACTTAACTTCAGAAAACTAATTAAAAAACATCAAAAAGAATTTGAACAATATATAGATAATGAAAAACAAACTTTATTAAGTAAAAACAATTTCAAGAATTATGATGAATTCAATAAAGCACTTGATAAAAAATATGATGAACTAGTTAATAGTAATGAAGAAGATTTATGCGATATTATTGAGATGGCTAAGAAAAGTAAAATTGAAATCAATAATTACTTTGAAGATAGTAAGTTTAGAGCGACTGCTTATCAAAATCTAACTATAAATGAAATTGATTATAGTGATTCTGATACTATGGAAAAACTTCTTGATACATTAAGAAGACTTAGAACAAATGCAGTTGAATATTCTAACTATTTAAGATTTAAACCATTATTTAATTATTTTAAAGAAAAATATGAAAAGCAAGAATCTGTTGAAGCAAATAATTCTGCTTTAAAAGCAATAGAATCTCAAATAGCTAGTAAAGAAGAAAAATTAAATAGTATAAATAGTAAAATATTTAATGATGAAAAACCAATACCAATTCTAAGTTTCTTTAATAAAAAGAAACCTGAATCATTAAAAAATTTAAAAATTGAATCATTAAAGATTGCTAAAGAACTATACGATCTATATTATGAACAAGAAAAACTACAATTTGAAAATACAATAATATCTCTAAAAGATGATACATTATTACTTATTTCAGATGTAGTTAAGTTATATTATAGTTTTAACTTCTTTAAAAGAGAAACATTTGCTAAAGTATTTGAACTAAATACTTATAATGAAGTTGTTGATTTATGTAATGAATTTGATGAATTCGCATCTAATCCAACAAACATAATTATAAATGGTATAAATACTTTTGAAGATAGTGATGTAGCAAGCGTTATTTGTAATAAATATAGACTTGAAAATGTTAATTTGGAACTTGCTGATCTAGATGAAGATAGTATTCCAGCATTAATAAATAAAATAGATTTTATATTTAGAATAAACAAGATTGAACATAGCGATCTATCTGTTGAAAAGATATGGTTCATTGTAGAAAATACAAAAATTAAAGAAAAAGAAGAAAAAGAAAAAAGTGCAAAATAGCTTTTTTCTTTTTTTTATCTTTTTTATTCGACAAAATTTGACAAATTAATTGACTTTTAACAAGTACCAGTGTATAATTTATATTGTAGTATGGTAGGGCGGTGTATATTGTAAAGAAAATTTATGTGTTATGGCGTTTTTTTAAAGAAATGAAAGGAAGAAAATATGGATAAAAGAGAAAAAACAAAATCAAAAAAGATTAAAAGATTGATTGCTATTTGCTCTTTAAGTTCATTAATATTTATTGTCGCAACTTATGCATGGTTCATAGGTATGCGTTCAGTAAGTGTTTCAAGCTTTGAGATTGAAATAGCAAGTACTGATAGTTTACTTTTATCTTTAGATGGTAGCAAGTGGGATACAACTGTTACAATTAACAGTGACAATTTCAGAACAGTATCATATGAAGGTAACGTAAACAACTGGGCTGGTATTGGTACAGGTAGTACAAATACTGGTTTAAAACCAATTTCATCAATAGGTGAAATTGATACAAACTCTTCAACAATGAAGATGTATGAAAAAGGAAGTTTAACTGCTACTCCAGGAGGTTACAGACTTCTAGCTAGTCGTATTCACAATTATCAAACTAATGCACAATACGCTGGCGCTGTAAATGCTGCTGGATTTAATACTGAAAATGGTGGTTATATAGCATTCGACTTATTCATTAGAAATTTCTCTGGACAAGCTTATTATTCAGAAGACAATATTCTTAACGAAGAAGCAATTTATTTAACTACTGATTCAGAAGTTACTGTTGGATCAACTGGTGTTCAAAATACTGGTATTGAAAACTCTGTACGTGTTGCATTCGCTCAAATAGGTAGAGTTAATGGTAGAACTACAGATGTTGCAACAATTACTGGAATTAAATGTTTACCAGGAGAAAATTCACCTGTAACAGGAATATGCCGTACCGCACAAATTTGGGAACCAAACGATACTGCACACGTTGCAGCCGCTATAAGTTATTATGACACATCATGTAGATTAAGACCTGCTGCATCAGGTTCAGCAACAGATCCTACAGATATCACACAAGCTAGTGCATACACTGCAAATAGTCATTGTACTACTGTTGTAGATGGAACTGCTAAAGCTACATATGCAATTGCTGAAGTAATTGGTGTTAACCAAAAAGTTGATGTATATGATGGAGCACAATACAATGGCTATACTGCAACTACTAGATCAACATACACAGGATCAGGATCATTATATGCTTATGATTATTTTACTGATACAGAAAAAGATTTAACTGGAATGGAAAGACCAGCATTCATAACATTAGCTCCAAATAGTATTACTAAAGTAAGAGTTTATGTTTGGATAGAAGGTCAAGACGTTGACAACTATGATTTCTCATCAATAGGAAAACAAATAACAGTTGCATTCGGATTCACTAAAGAAAGATTTACTGAAACTGAAGCTCAAGGTAACGATGGACCATACATGCCAACTGGCGATGAAACTAAACCAGTTATCACTGGAGTACCAACTGAAACTACTACATTAACAACAGCTCAAGTTGCTACATATAATCCATTGACTGGTGTACATGCATATGATCCAAGAACTGAAGCTACACAAGAAACTTGTACAGCTGCAAATGGTACTTGGGTTACAATCAATAGCGTTGCTGGATGTTATGATGATTTAACTACTAAGATCCAAGTTACAAACCCTGTAACTGCTAATGCTGGAAGTTATGTTGTACGTTACTTAGTTAGTGACTGGCAAGGAAACTATGCTGAAGCATTTAACACTGTAACAGTAAGCGGATCTTAATTAGAAGAAAATAAAATTTAAGAAAGGAAATTAAAATGGCAAGAAAAGAAAATAGAAAGAAAAAGAGAATATTACACCTTGCGTTAATATTTACTTTTACCGCAATCGTGTTTGGTACAGCAACTTATGCATGGTTCATAGGTATGCGTACTGTTAATGTTAATCCTTTTGAAGTTCAAATTGCTGCTACTGAAGACTTACAATTATCACTAGATGGTGTTAACTGGAGCGATGTAGTTACTATTAATAGTAGTAACTACAAAAACCCAGCTGCTGCATCACCTGCTGAAAACACTTTAACAGCTCAAGGAAACCCTTATGCTACTAATACTAATACTTGGGGTGGACGTGGATTAATTCCAATGTCTTCAATCGGTGTTATTAACACTACAACAAGTAGATTAACATTATTTGAAAAAGGAAGTTTAACTGCCACTCCAGGTGGTTATAGATTAATGGCTAGTAGAGTTAACAATGATTCTACTACACCAGATGGATATGTTGCATTCGACTTATTCATTAAAAACTCATCAGGAACTGAGTATTATTCAACAAATGATCCACTTAACGAAGAAGCAATTTATTTAACAAATGACTCTAAAGTTGTTGTAGGATCATCAGGAGTTGCTAATACTGGTATTGAAAACTCTGTACGTGTTGCATTTGCACAAATCGGTAGAGTTGAAGCTACTAATACTAGCGCTGCTACAATTCAAGGAATTACTTGTGCAAGTACAAATACTGGTGGAGAAAACCCAACTCCAGTCGTAACAGGAATTTGTCGTACAGCACAAATTTGGGAACCAAATGATACAGATCACGTAGTTGATGCTTTAAGTTGGTATAACACTACTTGTAAAGCAAGAACTGGTGCTACTACTAATGGTGAAAATGCTTATGGTGGAGCTTGTGGTACTGTTGTTAATGGTCAAGCTTATCCAACATATGCAATTGGTAAAGAAATCATTGCTATGAATGCAGTAGATGTATATGATGGTGCTGCTTATAATGGATACATGGGAGATATTGCTACTACTGAAGCAATAGCTATTAGTACTGAAAGCGGAAATGCTGGTAAATACTTATATGCATACCCATATTTCACAGATACTATGAAGTTAAAAACTGGTGTTGAACGTCCAGCGTTCATAACACTTGCTCCAAATAGTATTACTAAAGTAAGAGTATATATCTATATTGAAGGACAAGACGTTGATAACTACGACTTTGCTTCAATAGGAAAACAAATTTCAGTTAATTTCGGATTCACTAAAGAAAGATTTACTGAAGACGATATTAATTATCAAGGTCCAGTATTAAATCAAGGTGAAGGACCTAACCAATCAAGAGCTGATATAATTAGTGCATTAGCTACTGAATTAAATCTTGGTGAAGGAGTAGATCCAACTGAAGCTCAAATCATTGCTAAATTAAAGACAATAGACAAGACTGCTCCAGTAATCAAATTAAGTGGTTCACAAAATCAATCTTTAGCTAAGAATGCTACATTCAGCCAACCAACAATTACAACTATCACTGATAACTTAACTCCATATACTCATGACACTACAGATAATGCAGATGAATGGTATGGACCAGAAGGATCAGGAATTCATGCTACTATAACTGGTACAGTAAATACTGCTGTTCCTGGAACATATAGAGTATTATATGAAGTATCTGACGAAGCTGGAAACGTTGCTACTGAAGTTGTAACTGTAACTGTAACTGACACTCAAGCTCAACAAGGCGGAGGAGAATAATAATTACTGACTAACATTTTATGTTGGCGAAAATAATAATTAAGGAATAGTCAATATAACAACTATTCCTTAATTTATTAATGGAGGTTTTATGGAACAAGAAATAAAACAAGGCTTTAAATTACCAAAACTTACAAAAAGAGCCAAATTAATATTATTAGTAGTGTTCTTGCTAGCTGTAGCACTTATATTTGCTACATATGCATGGTTCTCAGCATCTTTGAATGTTAAAATTAAATTCTTCGATGTAAAAGTTTCTACTGATACAGGATTGTTTATATCACTAGATGGTATACATTATTCTGATAGTGTAGAAATATCAAGAGATTCAATAATTACTAATTTAACACAATATTATCCAAATCATACAAATCAATGGGCATCCAATGGTCTGTGGTCTGTATCTTCAAATGGTATACCTAACTCAAATTCAGATAAGTTTGCCGTATTTGAAGGTCAAATGGATAAATATAAAGATAAAGCAAGAAGAGGTATTAGATATATTAATACGGTACGTATGCCAGAAAATAAGGCTTACGAATGGAATGAATTTATAGCTTTCGATATATTTCTAAAAAATGTTTCTGGGTCTCCTAAAAAAGATAATTTATATATAGGTGCAGGAACGTTTGTAGATTTTGATGATACTGCTGATGAAGAAACAATTGAAAAGATGCGAGATATTTTAAATACTATGCGTATTGGAATTGTTAAAATCGGTGAAACTACTTTAAAAGCTGATGTAGCTACAGTTCAAAATTTACAATGTAATAATGAGTGCATATCATTTATATATGAACCAAACAGTTTATCTCATAATAGTGAAAGTATTGAGGCTGCTGCAACTTTAGGTATACCTTTGGAAGATAATACTTATGTACCAACATATGGTGTAATTGCTGAAGGTAAATACTTAGATCACAAAAGTAGCTTTGTAAATTCTGGTGTTGATTTAGATACAAAGCATTTCGCTTTACAGGAAACTTTGGTAGATGATGACTTTGAAACACCAATATTTCAAATACCTAATGGTATTACAAAAGTACGTATTTATTTATGGATAGAAGGTCAAGATATAGATGCTTTAGAGGTTCACTCTGAAGGGGCACCTGTTTATTTAAATCTTGATTTTGAAAAAGATTTAGCGGGATACGAAGGATTATAATAGTAAGGAGGTAATAGTATGAAACTAAGTAGGAATAAGAAAATTATTTATTCTGTTTTAATAGTAGTTGTTGTACTATTACTTTCTTATAAAATCCCAACTTTAGCTAGATTTAAAAATAGAGGAATTTCTTCTAGTAATGTATGGAGTGGTATGGTTGCTTCTAAATATAGAAGTGGTACTGGTACTAGCAATGATCCATATATTATTTCTAATGGTGATGAGTTAGCATTTTTCTCTTCACAATTAGAAAATAATAACTATGAAGATACATATTTTAAAATAACTAAAAATATTCTTCTTAACGAAGGAGAATTTAAATATGAAAACGATAAAATATTGTATGTAATAGGTAATGATACATATTATGTAAATAATAATGAGTATTATGATAATCCTGATTTTACAGGTGAAGCTATAGGTACTATAAATGTATTAAATAGTTTAGATGGATTTGAAGGTACTTTAGATGGTGATTATCACGCTATTTATGGATACTATAGTACAAATGCTTTATTTACTGATTTAAAGGGTAATATTACATCTTTATATATCGAAAATGCGCTTGTAAATACTAGTAGTAGTAATGCAATTTTTGCTGATACAATTACTTCTGGTAGTATTTCAAATATAATAATAGATGGTTATCTAATTGGTAGTACTTATGTACCTCCAGTAGAACCTATAAACAATATAGATTATCTTAGTGATTATAGTGAGATTAATGGTATTGTTTTAGGTGGTATAGCTAGTTATGTGGAAGATTCTACATTGATTAATTGTATCAATAAATCTAATATAACTGGTGGTTTTATTGCAGGAGGATTAATTGGATATGGTGTTGATACATCAATAGTTAATGCATATACAACAGGAATAGTAGTATCAAATATATCAACAGCAATAGGTGTATTTGAAGGTACTGGATCAATTAGTAATGTATATAATAGTGGCGTGATTACAGGAGGATTAATTGGATATGCTATAGATGCAACACTTGATATAAGTAATTCTTTTGTTGCAACTGATAACTATATACTATTAGATAGCTCAAACAGTGTGATAACATCATTAGATAATTATTATGTAACGCCAGGTAAAGGCGATAATATTAATAGTACTTTAGCTACTATCTCAAATTTACAAGATAAAACTTATTTAACTGGTTATAGTGAATTCGTTAGTTTAAGTGATTTAGATACAAATCCACTTAATCTATGGGTATTTAAGGAAGATATGTATCCGCTTTTATACATTGATGATATCGTAAATCCTAATTCTGAATTACATATCAACACATATATGTGGAATTCATATAGTCTAAACTTAGATACATATAAATTTACAAATAATATCACATTTATGATAACTGATGTTGATGACGTTCATATAACAACTAAGTATTATTATGTAACAAACAGTAGAACTCCATTATCAGAAACTGAATTAAGTAATGTGGAGTGGATAAATTATAACGATGTAGTTGTAATATCTAATGAAGGTTTTTATGTAGTATACGTTAAATTGGTTGATAATAATAGTAACGTAACTTATATTAATTCAGATGTCTTAGTACTTGATAATACTGGTTCTGAAATAGATATTACTATGGAAAACAATACATGGAATTCTATAACAAACGGTGATATGTATATAGATCATGCGTTTAATTTGAGTGTTGCTGCAACTGATACTTTATCTGGAGTTAAATCTATAGAGTATTATTTAAGTAATACAGTAATAAATGATTTTACAAATGTTGAATGGTCTAATTATACTGGAATTATAAATGTTAATAGCGTTGGTAATTATATTTTATATGTAAAAGTTACAGATGAATGTGATCTTGTTACATATGCATCAACACCAAATATAATATATGAAGGTTATACAGTAAGTAATTTAAAACCAGTTAATTTCTCAACAGGTAGTAGTATAACAAAAAATTCAAGTATTATGTTTGATATTAGTTATTTAAATGGTAGACAATTAAGTATTACACACAACTTAGTTTCAAGCGTTGATTTACCTGTAAATACTAAAATAAACATGCTAGATAAAACAAATAATAAAGTATATGAGTATGTTGTAACTACAAGTACAGATGAATTCGCTCTTACTTCATTTAAAGAAGTTGGAAAAAATACTGATGTTTATTATACAGAAGGAACAGTAACAAACGAATCATTTACTTTCATATTAGATTTTAGTAATTGTAGTATTGTAAATGATTATACTGATATATTTGTATATTTAAATGGTATGAACAATGGTGAAATAATAAGACCAACAATAGCTAAACTTGGTTTTAGTATTTTAGCAAGTTCTAATTTGAATTTAACACATACTATTTCAACAGATTTTAATAGTTCAATAGTGTATAATTCAGATTCTATTTCAAATGTATTAATAAGTAATAATGTTGTTTTAAACGGTGCATACGATACAGATTATTCAAATAAGAAGACTGGTTTAGCAATTAAAGTAGTTGATTCAAGCGGAAATATTATTAATAAACAATATTTAAAGAATATAATATTTAAAATAGGTGATAACAAATATGCGCCTGGCAATGACAACGTTGTAAGAATTAATCTAAATACAAATACAAGTAGTAGTGTTAACTTGTCTATTACTACATATGATGGTACAATCGCACTTGCTGCAGGTACATACTATATTAAGATTTATGGTTATTCTTCTGTTGATGGAATTTATTATAGTAATAATGATTTGACTGATCCTATAACAATTCCACTTACAGTTTCTACACCAGTAGAAAATAATAACTTCAATTATAGTTTTAATGTATTAATTGATTCCCCAAATAGAATAATTAATAAAAATGATATAGTTAATTTAAGTTTTAGAATTTTACAAGACGGTATAACAAACCCTAATATCAAAGTATCAATGTATAGAAAAAATCAATTAACCGCATATAATCAAGATTATACTTTAATCGATATGCAGGACTATACAAATGCGATGTTAGATGAATATATTGAAGGCTTCTACTATGTAAGTAGACAACCTGTATCTTTTGGTCAAAGTGGTCAATATAATGTATTTAATTATAATTTAGATACTACTAATTTAGTTAAAACTTGTTATAAGTTTGTATTTGACTTATATGATGGAAACGTTAAAGTTGAAAGTATAAGCAAATACATAATAATACGTTAGAGGTGACATATGAAGTATAAAGTATTAATAATTTTATTTATCATTATGTTTTTGATATTTTCATCAGGTTTAACGTATTCATATTTTAATTCAGAAGTATCTTATATAAGTACAGACCAAAAGTTAGCTAGTTTCGTTTTTGATACGGAAACACTAGATAGATTAGAATTACCACTTATAGATTTAACACCAGGGGAAACAAAAAGTTATGATTTTTCTGTAAGTAATACTAAATCAAGTAAAGTGAGTGATGTTACAATACAATATCAACTTACTATCTTAACGCCTCATTTTACGCCATTAATAATTGAATTATATAAAGGTAATACTCTTGTTATGACGTGTGATGAAAATTATAGTAGAAATAGTAATAACGAATTAGTATGTAATACTTCTGTTTATGAATTATCACATTCTAGTTCTTCTACTGATAATTATAGATTAAGAGTTACTTTTGATAGTAGATATTCAGATTTATCATATTCGAATTTAATTGATTATATAAATATTGAGATTAGAAGCTACCAAAAAATTTAGGAGGGTTTTATGAAAAATAAAAAAAAGATATTAATAATATTAATAATACTAACTCTTTGTACTTTTTCATACCTTACTAGTTTTGCACGTTACAGCTCTAATTATGTGTGGAATTATTATTTAGAGTCACATGGATTTTATTTAACTAGTGATTCACTTGGATTAGATAAAAAGAATATCAACACACTTTGGGATGGTTCAAGCATACAAGTAGTTGTAAAAAACTATTCAAACAATAATTTAATAACTGATTATGATATTAGATATGATGTTACTTGTGAAGTGTTAAATAATGATCCATATATATGTAAATTAAACGATACAGAGAGCTCATCATTAAGTCTTGTATTATCAAGTAATTCAAGATGTATTAATAATACTTTAGATGAGGTAGATGTATCATCATATGGTAAAACAGAATGCGAGATTAATGGATATGAATGGCAAAATCTTGCAGTAAATCAAAATATAAATTTTAATGTTTATGCAGCTAATGGCGGAGAGGTTAATAATGCTAGTGTTAAGATAACTGTAAGGAGTACAAGCCCTTATAGAAAGACTATGACTGGTATATATAATTTGTTTAAAAACGCACAAAATACAGGCGAAATAATTAAGCAAATATATGACAATGAATTATATGATGAACTTGTTATAACAAACTCTTATGATATAAGAAAATGTGTTTTAGTAAGTTTTGATACTACTACTAGGGTAGTAGAGAATAGTTCAGACTTTATTAATCCAACGTTAGATAGTAACAATTATATTGAATCTTTTAAATTAGCGATAGATGGAAATAGCAGTAAAAAGTTTAAGTTTTATAACAAAGATTTATCGCAAAATTATGCAGTAGATGATTTTATAATTACAGAGTCTAATGGTTGCTTTTAGGGTTGCAAAAGAAGTTTATTTATGATATATTATTTTATAGTAAGATAGGTGGAGTTAAATGAAAGCAATAAAAACGATTAAAAAAATATTTACTTCAATTTTATTAATTATATTTTTTGCATTTACTATCACAATGACAGTATTATTGTTAAATTTTAATAAATTCGGGGTAACACAATTTGAAGATACGTCTTTACTTATAATAAAGAAAGCGTTCTCATCAGAGAATTATAAAAGAGGTAGTTTAGTATTTGTTGAAAGTAAAAATATTAAAGATTACCAAGAAGGTGAAGAAGTATTCGTATATCATTTAGATGGACATGGTGGAGTTAATATACAACTTGGTGTTGTAGGTCAAGTGTTTGTTGATGATGACGCCATAACATTCACTAATGGTGGAACATATTCATCTGAATTCATAATGGGATCTGGAACAAAGGTATATCCAAATCTAGGTAGAATATTATCAATATTTGAATCAAAATGGGGATTCTTATTCATAGTATTAGTACCAAACTTCTTCCTATTTGTATATCAATTATATGCATTAATAGTTGAAATTAAATACGGAAAAGATGACGAATAATAAAAGCTCGAAAGAGTTTTTTTTATTGCAAATTATCACCATATATGGTAAAATATTTATATAGTATAGATAGTGGGTAATTATATGAAGAATAAAAAGATTGTGAGTAAAATAATTGACTGTATTTTAAATATTTTGATAGTCCTATTTGCTATTTTTTTATTGATTTCTATGTATACAGTAATCCAAGTTAAAGTATTAAAAAATGAATATGCTAATTTCTTTGGTTATTCATTATTTGAAGTACAAACTGGAAGTATGCACGGAACAATAGAAGCTGGCGACTGGATAATAATTAAAAGTACTAAAGATGTAAAAATTGGAGACATAATTACTTATAGAAGTGGCAATGATTATATTACCCATAGAATTATTGAATCATATCGAGGAACTTATGTTACAAAAGGTGACGCAAATAATACCGCAGATGAACCTATAGATCAAAGACAAATAATTGGTAAAGTTGCTAAAAAACTTTCTGGATTTGGATTATTACGAAAAACGTTATTTAATCCAGTAGTAATAATTTTACTTTTTATAACACTTTATCTATTCAATTTAACATTTAAAACAACTAAGAGTGAATTAGATATAAAACTTGAAAAACTATTAAATACTATAAAATCAAAAATTAAACTTAATGAGAAGAAAGCAAAAGATGATGAAGTCAAAGTTATAGCAGAAGAACCAATTACTATTGGTTCAGTCAAAGAAGAAAAAGTTCCTGAATCTATAATAGAAGTTAAGGAGGAACCAAAAGAAGAAATAATTGAGGTTAAAGAAACTCCTAAAGAAGAAATTATAGAGGAACCAAAAGAAGAAATGACGGAAGAAGAGAAAGAGGAAGAATTAAGTAAGACTTCAATGTTTAGAGTTATCTCTATTAAGAAACCTACTGTAATACAAGATATTAAAGTAGAAGAAAAGAAAGAAGAACCAAAAGAAGAAGAGTTAAGTAAAACTTCAATGTTTAGATTTATTTCTGTAAGTAATAAGTCTATAAATGAAAAACCAGTAGTTAAAGAAGAAAAAGAAGAAGTAGTAGAACAACCTAAAAAGGATAAAACAATTAAGATTTATGCTGAAGAAGTAGAGAAGAAAGAAAAACCAAAATTAATTACTCAAGATTATATTTATAGTCGAATTAAGAGTAAGAAATCTAAGAATATAGTTGATAAAACTTTCTTTATCAAAAAAATAGTATATGATGAAATACTAGATGTTATATTAAAACCTTGTAAGGCATATATAATTAAATCTAATATACGAACTGATTTTATAAATCAATATTTAAATTATAAATATTTTGGTACAGAATCAGATAGAAAAATAATAAAGAAATTAATTAGAACTTATGGTGAAGAATTAATTGGAAAAAATATTAGAGACGAAAATAAAGTTAATACAATTAATACTTATATAGACGCATTTATATTTATTTCTAATATTGAAGATAAAAAGAATTGTAATTATAAAGCAGAACTTAAAAATGTATTTGGTTATGATAATGATGCTCTTGAGAGTATGTCATATGATGTTGAAAATATAATTAAGTATTCAAATGAATATTTATTAGATGTTCTTGAAAAATTAGATACTAATACATTTGAAGTTAAATATAATAAGTTTGTTGATCAAAAGAACTTATATGGTGTAATTCTAAATCATAATATTGCTTTTAGTAAAGTATATAGTGATTATATAGTAGATAAGACATATTCAGAAGGAATTGTATCAGAGGATAAACTTGAAGTATTACTTAATATGTTATTATGTAGAGTAGTATTTGATATGATGAGATCTGATTATAGTCCAAAGTACTTCGTGTACATACCAAAAGCTTTATATGGAAAAGATAAGAAGTTAGATAAAATCGCATCAATAATAGATAACGATTATGCTAAAACACATATTTACTTTTTAACAAGTGTATCTAATATGTTAAAAAATAAAGATGATTTAAAGAGATTGAGAAAAAGAGGATATTCATTTGCTTGTGTATTTGATAAGAGAATTGAATATAAACATGATGATATGGGATATATCTATATGAATGATTATTTCTTTGTAGATAGTTATTCAGACGCAGGAAATGTTTGTAAGGGTGTACCTAAGGAAATTACTGATAAGATCATAATTGATAGTATCAGTAAGAAAGTTGGAGATTACGGTGGTGAATAATAATGAATACGTTTTTTAGATTCTTTTATGAGTTTATATCAGTATTTTTTGATGGTATTCGTAAAATACTAGATGGTATTATAAACGGAATAACAAAGATATTTAATTATTTAGAATATAAAAAAATATTAGATAGTTATTCAAGCAGTTTTGGATTTCTAGAATGGATATTTGTTGTTTTAACTGTATTACTTCTAGTAGTTATTATTCTTGGTGTATTATTCTTAATATTTATTAAATTAAGAAAATACTTAAGACTTAGAGGTCAAAGATTAAATCAAGAAGAATTACTTGATGAAATAGGTAACTTAAATAAAAAAGTTCGTCAATTGATGAAAGAAAAAGAAGAACTTATGGCTATGAAGGTTTCTCAACTTGGATTAAAACCTGATGGAGAAGAAGAAACTGGAGATACTGGTGAAAATCCAGAAGAACAAACAGAAGATGCAGAAAATGCAGGAAATGTTAGATTCCCTAAACTTGTTCGTATTGATGAACGTATGAGAGGTGTTAAACCTAAAAACTATAATGATAACTTTACTCTTGAAGAGTTAATAGATAATTTCAGATGTTTCGCTGCAACACAATTACATTTATATTATAATGAACCGCTTTTAAGAGCATTCTTTGGTGGACTTGCTTGTAGTAAATTAATAATATTACAAGGTATATCTGGTACAGGTAAAACATCACTTGCATATGCTTGGGGAAAATTTGTTAAACACAATTCATGTATCGCATCAGTTCAGCCATCATGGCGTGATAAAACTGAGTTACTTGGATATTTCAACGAATTTACTAAGAAGTTTAATGAAAGTAACGTACTAGAAGAATTATACATTTCTAGATTTGATGATGATGTTCATACAATCATACTAGATGAAATGAATATAGCTCGTGTCGAATATTATTTTGCTGAAATGTTATCAGTACTTGAAGTTCCAAATAGAAACGAATGGGTAATCGAACTTGTTACAACAACTTGGCCAGATGACCCTGAGTTACTTGATCATGGTAAACTAAGATTACCTGGTAACTTATGGTATATCGGAACAATCAACAACGATGACTCTACATTCATGGTAACAGATAAGGTTTATGACCGTGCTATGCCAATAGATATAAATGAAAAAATTGATCCATTCTCTTGTCGTGAACAAGAAGCTATGGATATAAATTCAAGTTATCTTGAACAATTATTTGC
>JAEEGL014718785.1_pt1 | contig 26787 bp, 14 predicted proteins | sample 9134231 | NCBI WGS metagenome assembly JAEEGL01 (sample SAMN16246548, study PRJNA631951) | gut metagenome | biome: gut microbiome; feature: rumen; material: fiber-attached | host: Bos | place: Iran: Karaj | collected 2018-10 | reverse complement strand
TCCGATTACTCCTTAACTTTATTTTTTTCGGAGCCCCGCGTTTCTTACGCGGGTCTCCGCTTTATTTCGTATAAAAAAATGAATATACCTGAAAAGCTGAAAAACGCGGCGTATGTCAGTGCGCCTCTTGACGGGATACCGCAAAAAGACGGTTTTCAGAGGCTCGACCCGTCGAATATTATTTTTTACGAAAGAAAATACTACGCCTACTGGACCCGTGCGGAGGAAAAGACCAATCTTTACTCCGGTTCAATTTTCTGCGGAACATCTGAGGACGGAATCGTCTGGACTGAGCTTGGAGAGGTTCTGTCCCGATCGGAAGGGGACGGGTGGGACAATTTCGGTGTTATAACACCGTATGTCGTCCCTGAAAGAAACGGTTTTTACCTTTTTTACACTTCATCGCACAAATCAGAAGGCGAAAACTGGGAAGTAAGAGGAGAAAAAAACAAACGTAATATAGGAGTGGCTTTTTCAGAAAAACCGTATCTGCCGTTTGCCAGAATAAGCAGCAGCCCCTTGCTGTCGCCGTCGGAAAGCGGATGGGACTCGTATCTTGTAGACGATACACATATAATGAAGTCAGGTGGAAAATATTACCTTTACTACAAGGGAGGAGACAAAGAAGTAACTCCGTCCACTACGCGATGGGGGCTTGCCGTCTCGGACACCGTTTGCGGCCCTTACAAAAAATATGAAGACAATCCCGTGACAGACAGCGGACATACCGTATGCATAATAAGATACGGAAGGGGGTTAATTGCACTGTTCGACAACGCCGGCCCATGCAGACATTCGATCGGTTACAGCGAAAACGGAATATGTTTCGAACATGTTAAAAACCTCGGGCACGTCGACACCGGTTGCGGAGCCTTCGATAAGGCGGCGTTTGACTGTATTCCGAGTGAGCCTGACCTTGTATGGGGTCTGACGGCCGAGATCGAATGTGAGATACCGTATCTGAAAAGATTCGAACTTCATTTTTGAAAGTTCGTCCGATACATACAAAATGTGTAATATTATGTTATTTTTCCCGAGTTCTTCAAACGCTTGACAAACCGGACGTTTTCTGGTATAATTAACGCGAAAAAAGGGGGAAACGAAAATGCTTGGAAAAACAATCTGTTCCGCAATCGTCAAAGTCGTATCGGCGATGCTTGCCCAGATCATCTCGCTTTCGCTTGTCGCGTGCAATATTAACAAACCGGACAACACCGAAACCACGTCCGTGGATGACAGCGGTGAATACGTCACGATCATAAAAAAAGGCGATTCGAAATACACGATAATCTATCCCGAAGATGGGGAGGACGTCGAGAGAAAGGCCGCGCTCAGGGTTCACAAGGTATTCAGCGAGGCGACGTCCGCTTTTCTCCCGGTGAGCGACGATTTCCTGAACGAGAGAAGCGGCGAGAAACCGGGCGAATTTGAGATTCTTATCGGAAACTGCAAGAGAGACATAATCAGCGAAAAAATGGCGCTCCTCGGCGAAGGCCAGGCGTATTTCGGCGAGCGTAACGGAACGGTAATCGTCCTTTCCTACTCCGCATACGACATCGACAAAGCCGTTGATTTATTCCTGAGCCGATACGCAGGTTACAACCCAGAAACGGAGGAAACATCCGAAATGAGCGAAATAAAAATCGAAAAAGGTCTTGACGAGATAATAAATCTGAACAGCACCGATCCGGGGACAGATACGTCTACGGTATCGGGGGACGTGGTCCTTACGCTGGAAAACGGCGGCGCGTCGCTGTCCGTGTACGGAGAGGAAAACTCGCTCGGCGTGGCTGTGACGGACGGAGACGGGATCATCATGTTCCGCTCTGCGAAGCCGATACGAATTTACAGCATAAATGCCGCTTCAAGGACGACCGGGAATGACGGAAAATACACCTCAGCCGTTCTGAACGGGGACGGTACCATAACCGCGTCCGGAGAAATAACCGTCAGCCAGAACGTTTTCAGAGTGACCGACATATGGTCGAAATCATCGCAAAAGGGCTTTGAAGTCGACAGAAAGGTGGAGGTCGTAAGCGTGTCCGGAACTTCTCTGCGCGGGTTCGGCAGCTCGTTCCGCATATCCGACATCGGTGCCTCGGAAAGCAGAAGCGACTACGAATACTTCATCCCGTCCGTGATCTACAAGGACAACGCCTTCATGGCGACCGGAAAGGGGCAGTACGGCGAAAGAAGATCGCTTCTCGCCGATCTTACAGCGTCAAACAGGAATTTCGTAAAGGAGACCTGCGCTCCCCTGCCGCTTGTAATGGCCAGAAACGTAAAGACCGGCTGCACCGTCACGCTCCAGCACCTGAATCCCGAGCTCAGCGGCAATCCGGGGCTGTCGTCGGCGGCCACGGTCGTAAACTCGTCGGAGCAGTACGGCTCCCTCGGATACGATTTCGGCGGCGGGCTTAACGTCGAATACATCTACCCTGCGCAGTTCGGCCCTGAAAACTATTCAGGCTCGAGCGGATGGATAAGCGTTTTCCACCCCGTAAAGGAGGGCGAGACGGACAGCTACAGGCTGGCGGTCTTCGCCGAGAAGACGGACAAGTTCCAGTCGGCAATGGTAAACTCGTACAAAAATTCATATCTGCTCGAATCTCCGGAAATAAAACGCTCATACGACATGGACGAGATATTCGCGCTGAACTGCGAGCTGCTTGACGGCGTGTACACGGAATGGGGAACATCAGAGAAATCGGGAGGCTTCCCGTTCGCGATTTCCGTACGCGATCCCTCGCTGTTCTACGTCAATTCGAATTTCGGCATGGGTTACGTAGGGAGTCAGGTCCTCTGCGGTCTCTTCCTTTACAGGCAGGGGCTCGAAACCGGCAACGACGAGTACCTGAGAAAAGGAAAGCTCATCCTTGATTTCTGGAGTTCCGACAGAGTCATGTCGTACAAGGTCCCCGCGGTGGAATGGTCGCCGTCAAACAACGCAAACGGCGGATCGGTCGCCAACCGGAACAGTCAGCTCCGCAAGCTCGTGGACGGATTCGAGGGAATGCTCGAGGCCTATCTGTACGCGAAAAGCAAGGGGCAGGAAATGACGCAGTGGTACGACGCAACGGTAAAATTCGCCGACACGCTCGTCAGCATCCAGAACGGCGACGGCTCCTACTACCGCAGATACTCGATTGCCGGAAATCTGACCGACGAGGACTCGCTCTGCAAGCTCAACACGATTTTCCCCGTCAGATTCCTCTGCATGATGTACAACCTCACGGGTAACGAGGACTACAGGGAAGCCGCCGTAAAAGCTGCCGAATACAGCTACCGGAACATTTATTCCACCGGCAAATACATCGGCGGGACCGACGACGGATACAACCGCATTGACCGCGAGGCCGGGCTGTACGCCGCGAACGGCTTTGCTTCGATCTACGATCTGACGGGAGAAAAGAAGTACGCGGAGGCGACGGAGCACGCGCTCATATACTCAATGAGCTACACCTTCTGCTACGATTACGCAACGCCCTACAGCAGCCATTCCGATTCCGGAAAGGCCAATCCGATGAAGAACGGCGGCCTGATAGGCACGTCTGTCATCGCCGCGTGCGGCACCAACATCGACACGTTCATGGCGGTACAGTACTACGAGATGTTCAAGGAGTATCTGCGCACCGGCGAGGACGTCTATCTCATGATGGCTCAGATGCTGCAGCACAACACAAAGCTGACGGTCGATACCGAAGGCAGTCTCGGATATCTTTACAGGGGCATGTGCTGCGAGGCGTCCAACGTGCTGAACTTCAACTATTTCACCGCCGAGGGAGGCGTGTGGCTGCCGTGGATAACGGCGACCTTCTGCAAGCCCATTTCCGAAATGTATTCCGAGATCGGGACCGCGGACGTTGACGAGGCGATAAAGTCCGGAAGAGAAAATCTTCTGTCCGCGCTTTCGCTCAAAAAGGCGGAATAACAATCAAAAAAACGCGCGGAGACGTGTGACGCTCCGCGCGTTTTTTTAAAAATTCCGAAATTATATAAAACACATTTTTTATAACGTTTTACACATTTGTTTGATAAAGGAGTTGCGGTATAATTATTTACAGTTCAAAATTCGCGTAGAAGCGAAACGAAAGGAAACAAAATGAAAAAACTCATTTCTTTAATCGTCGCGGTCTTTCTCGTCGCAGGCATGATGTCGATCGTCATGTCAGCCGACGGCGCATATCTTGCCGACAAGGAAATTCCCTACGGTACGGCGAAGATAGACGGCAAATTCGACGAGTGGTCGAAGGCCGCAAAGTTCACCGTTGACAGTTCCAACGCAAAGGTCGTGTCAGGCACCTGGACAGAAGGAAACTCGGTCAGCGCATACCTTATGTACGACGACACCTACCTGTATTATGCGTATGAAGTGACCAACAACGACCAGGGACTTCTTTACTACGGAGCACCGGGTGACGTTATCGATTTGCTGTTTGACATCGACGGCGTAGCTGCAGCAAACGGTAACATAAACATGCAGGACTCCATGATTAGATCGTTTGTTGTCGTAGCAAGCGCCGGTTCCACCGACGTTACCGGAGTTCACATCGGCTATCCGAGATCTGAAGTTGCTGCCAACCGCTGGATATGCGGTGCTCCCGACAACACAGTTCTTACCGACGTGGCTGCAGCCGGCAGCGGAACGACCTACTTTATTGAAAACAGGGTCAAACTCGCCGATCTTAAATCTATGCTTGCCACTGAATACGGCGTGTCTGTTCCGGACATGAAAGCAGGAACAGCGTTCACGTTCATGCTCAGCGTAGACAACTACGGCAAAAACCAGCTCCAGTCTTTCTGGGCTATTTCGCAGGATGTCCAAATCGAAACCCCGGCTGCAATGCCGTCGTACTTCGCTTTCCGCGGAGTATTCGCTGAAAAATCCGCCTCCACGGCCGATATGACCGCCATCGTCGTTCTTGTTTCCGCAGTAGCCGCCGGAGCCGTGGCTCTGATGTGCAAAAAGCCCGGGACAAAAACCGTTTTTTTAATCGAAACCGCCGGGGTCAACCTCGGCGGTTTCCTATTTCAGCTTTTTTACTGTCGCCTTTTCTCTTTTTTTCATAAAAAAACAGTTTCTGTCCAGAATCTCTCCGGTGTCAATCAGCGCGACGGGAATTGTGCTTACGGCATATACCGCGATTTCCCCGTTTCCTTCTTCAATTTCCATTTTTTCGTCCGGCCATTCCATTTCGCCCCATGAAACATCCGGCGGAAGCGAAAACGCCCTGTCGCTGCCAAGACCGGAAGTGACATCGCAAATCAGAACCCTTCTTCGGTCAAACTCATCAAACACGCACGACACCGCGGGAAAACCGCCGTCACATCTGCCGTAGCATGTCGCTTTGTTTCCTTCCGCAACCGAAAACGACCTGCCGTCCCGGTCTGAATCAAATGAAAACTCCGACAGCAGTTCTTCTTCCCCGCTGACAATATCGTATGCGTATAACCTGCCGCTGCCGTGAAGCTGTCCGTAAAAGCCGTTAACCGAAACGTTAACTGTCACCCGACCGTCTTTTTTTGCATCGATTGACGCAACAACCGGTTTAGCCCGTCCGGCAAAAGCATAGAACGCGGGTTTCGGCCTGCCGTAATAATCGATCAGAGACCATCCGTTGGCGGCAGGCCAGCAGTCGTTCAGCATCCAGTAAATGATTCCCGACGAATACCACTGGTTTCTCCGGAACAGTTCAAGCGACAGCCTTACCCATTCGCATTGGAGAAGCTGCATTTTCTTTATGCGGTCCGCCCCGTTTTTATAATCTCCGAAGATCCCCTTTGCGAGAAGGTCAACGTATCCGTATATGGTATTTCCTTCAATGCCCGGATTGTTCTTCGTATGATATTCGGAAATACGGCTGTCGTCTCCGAAAATATCCTCATCGCACATGAATTTCCGGAGCGACGATACAAACGGCATGCCCAAAGTTGGCTGCTCCGCAGAGAAACGGCACAGAAATCTGTCAAAAAAATCTCTGTAACCGGTATAATTGTCTCCGTCAGCCCAACGGAAATATCCGTCGGCAATGAAATTTGTGTTGTGGGTGGTCCCTGATGTCGCGGAGGCATAAGGAACTCCTCCGTAAGGACTTGAAGCCAGGAAGCGCCTGAACGGATCAAGCCGTTTCAGCACCGGGGCAATCCCTTCCTGAGCCGCTCTTTTCCCGGGATAGTATTCTTCGTTCTCGCTGCCGTTTACCGCGTTTTCGTTATCTCCCGTCCACCAGGCCAGACACGCGTGGTTTCTCAGAAGCCGCGCGGCTTCCTCGGCTTCCGTTTTCAGATGTCTTATGAAACCGTCGTCCTCCTCCGGGTAGTTTCCGCAAGCCATAAGAAAGTCCTGCGTCACAAGTATTCCGCATTCGTCACACGCGTCGTAAAACGACCGGTGCTCAAAAATGCCGCCGCCCCACACGCGAATCATGTTTACGTTTCCGAGCCTGGCAAGACCTACAATCCCTCGGATTTTTCCGTCGCTTTCCGAAGACGGGAAAGGTTCGCACGGAACCCAGTTTGCACCCTGACAGAATATCTTTTCCCCGTTCACGAGAAGCGTAAAGCACGATGTTGTTCCGTTTCTGTCCAGATTCTTCAGATGAGGATACTCCTTTATCCTGTCTGATATTCTCTTCTCATCCGACCCGTACCCGTCGGCAAGTTCAAGTATCGTAACCGTTCTTATGCCGAATTTCAGCTTTCTGCATTCGTTTCCATAAAAAACAGATAAAGTATACAGAGGCTGACCGCCGTATCCGTTCGGCCACCACAGACAGGGATCGGGAACGTCGATATATTCCTCAATAAAATCCGACATGATCTTTCTGCTTTTGATCAGAATGTTTTTCCCATCCGGATCCGTTACCGTTATTTCTGCGTACTCCTCTCCGGAAAATCTTTCGAATTCAAGGCCCAGATACAACTGAGCGGAAAACCTGCTTATGCCAAGCGTTGCTATGTATATCCCGTCATTGCCGGGCAGCATGCTATCCGGCTTTCTGAATCTGAGTTCAACCGGCTTCCATATGCCCATTGTCACAAACCTGTTTACCCAGTCCCAGCCGTATGTGCACTGGATCCTTCGCGTATACAGCCTCTCATATGTAAAAGCCGCATCCCTTACAGGCTTACCGGCAACCTTTTTCACAGGCGATTCAAAGCAGACCCTGAGACAGTTTATCCCTTTTTTAAGAATGCGCGACACGTCCGCTCTGTGCTTTACGAACATATCGTCCGCGGAGCAGATCATCACGCCGTTCAGATATATTTCAGCATAAGTGTCAAGCCCGTGAAAAATCAGCTCCGCCGGAGAATCGCTATCCGAAACAAATTCGCATGTATATTCCGCGTCGCAGTCCTCTATCCACTGTATTCTGTCCGCGTTGTCTTCGTAAAAAACATCAAAATCGATTATTCCTGACTTTATCAGATCGGTCGTAACGCATCCGGGAACGGTCGCGTCTGTTTCAACCGTGCCGCCGTCAGGTTTATTAAGTTTCAGTTTCCATCCGTCGTTCAGAAACACGATCACACACTCCTTCCGCCGAATCTGTCATTAAGATACTCGCAGCAGAGCACTTTCTCGAAAAGCATGTACCGCGTATAGTAATAGTGATTCGAGGGCTCGTACCCTATCTCGGCAAATCCGGAGATTATTTTCGCCTGACTTTCCGCAAGAGCAGCCTCCTCGTCAAACAGACTGTCCTCCACAGGTTCGCCTTTTTCTCTTTTCAGGCAGAAAAGCGACTGAAGATAAGACGATCTGAAATGATTGTAGCATGTTTCCGAAACCGCCTTTAACAATTTAAGCTCTCTGCCGCCGCCGTTCGCTCTTTTAAGGAGTTCAAGTCCCCTGCCCCACTTTTCGGATAGTTTTCCGAGCTGGTTTACGTAAACTTCAACGGGGAAAACCGACGCCCAGCTTTTAAGATCGTCATACGGATACCCCACCATCGAAGCCTTAAGCCCCGTCCCGCTTTCAAAAAGCGGGTTTGCCGGACCGAGCTGCTGAGGTCCGCTGTAAAGAGAACCGAGAGAAAACGGAAATTCGTCAAACGCGTCGCTGAATATGTGAAACACCTCCGCAAGTTCCGACGTGTCCGCATGCGGGAAAGCGGCCCTGCAACACTCCTCAAAAGAAGGAAGGCGGCCATTCTTTCCGAAACACCTTAACGCTCTCAGAAAAGGCGAGGGATATCCTCCCAGCGTCCATGAAATCATAAGCGAATCAACATCGGAGTTTTCGCAAATGCGGCACAAGTGGCGGTATGTTTTTTCAAAAACCGGTATGTAGGGCACGGAAGAACATTCCCATGAGTTGTTCAGCTGGATCTTCGCATAAGTGTTTTTTCCCGTCTCCTTTGCGATCTTCCACAACCGGCGCGCGTATTCCCACGGGCCCTCCACGGAAATGGAATAATCAAGGACACGGGTTTCAGTACCGCCGATCACCTTGCCGCAGCCCTGTTCGCTGACGCACATGACCGAAACGTCACGCGGGAGTCTCCGGACAACATCCCCCGCCATGCACTCGTTCCAGCCCCAGTTCCAGGCTATTGCCTCAATATCCGGTTTCGCCCTTTTCGCGCTCCCGGCAATTATAGCGTTCACTTCGGCAAACAGCCGCGCAGGCGTTACAGACGAACACTTCCGGCATCTGCATGGATTTCTGTCCATGTGGCTGAAGCAGTTGGTAAGATTTTCCGACGCGGTGATCGTTATTATTCCCGCAATGCCCGGAACTGACTTTATGACACTGTAAACTGCGCCGGACAGATAATCGCGAACGGTCTTGTTCGAAACGCATAACGTCCCCTCATTTCCTTCCGTTACGCCCAGCAGATCCGGATGTTTGTCAAAAAAGGAAAGCGGCATCGATCTTGGTTCATTAAGATACAAATACAGTTTTAATCCGTATTTTCTGAGTTTTCGCGTCAGGTAGTCAAGGCCTTTCAAACGTTTTTCGTATCCGTCAGACAATCCCCTTTCAAACGGAAAATCCGACAGTTTGTACAATATCCCCGAAATCCACAAACCCGTTACTCCCAGATCCCGGTAGGAAGACAAAAGCGCCGCCGGAAAGGATCTGTCAATCATGCCCCGGTCGGTGAGAATGTCGCCGTAGGCCGCTCCGTAAGCGTAACAGATTATTTCACCGAATCTGCCCGGTTTCCCGTCCGGATTTCCGGCCGCCGGAAAATCGAAATCGAAGCGCGGCCTTTCGACCGCCGGCATGCCGGACAGCAGACGGCGGGTGATCTTCCGGATCTTCTCCGTTCTTCTTTTCATGCATGCATCGGTCGGCTGATACTCAAGAGGCTTCACGTCAGGTTTGAATCCTCCGAGCTTTTCGCCGAGGAAATCGTCCTCCCTCAGGATTGAGGAAAGAACTCCGCGGTCAATATCAAGCAAAGTGCATAACTGATCATATGTAAGGATATGCCAGTTCGCCCTTATCAGCGTAATATATCCGTTTTTTCTCCACTTTTCAGAGGAATCTTCGCCGCTGTTCTCCGGAAGGCCCATTTCACTCGCTGTTTTTTCGATTGTTTTAGCATCAGTTCCGGCAATTTCAGCCATTTTTTTCACCGAAACCATGCCCCAGTTCCTGTATACAAAACAATGAAAACGGGTCGGAAACCAGCCAAATTCAACATTACAGACTCTCAATGGAGGAAGGATGGCGTTTTCTTCAGTTGCTCTCATCTGTTTTTATCCGGAAAACGTATTTGCCGGAGCCGACCTTTTCGGGAATGTCACCGCGAATCCCGTCAGGAAGTTTTATGAAGGCGGCGCAACCGCCGGGGACAGTCAGCGACAGTCTCGCGATGTTATCCGCAGGATCGTATTCCGTTTTCACCGACAAAAGCCCCTTGACGGTTCTTTTTTCAACGCATGTTTTTCTTATTTTAAGCCATACGGCGGGTTCTATTGTCACAGAGGAGTATCCGGCGCTGTCATCCGTCTGTCTCACGCCGGCAACATATCTTTCGATGAAATCCGCCACCGAGCCGTAAACGTTGTGATTCAGAGAACCGTACCATTCCTCGTCTCTGCCCGCGTTCCACATCTCCCAGAGAGTTGTGGCTCCTTTTTCAAGCATAAAGCCCCAGCCGGGAAAATCCCTTTTCTGCACCATCCCGTAAGCCTCTTCGAACATGCCGTTCGCCGCGAGAACCTCCAGGATGCAGTGCGTTCCGTACGTACCCGTCGAGATGTGTCCGTTATCGCCGTGGACTGCCTCTTTCAGATAATTCAAAACCCGCGCCCTGTTCCCGTCGCTGATAATGCCGTAAAACAGCGGCACGCACTGTGCAGTCTGAACGCCGTGTACGTCCGAGCCGACCTTCCCTGTTTCAGGGTCGACGAACTTTGAGTTGAAAGCACATTTGATTTTTTCGGAAAGCTCCGCATAATATTCTTTTGTTTCGCTGTCACCAAGCAGTCCGGCAATCCGGGACAGGATCACGCATGAACTGAAAAAGTAGGACGTACTTGTGATAAAGAGCGGACACGGATTGTAGATATCGACGCTCAGCCAGTCATAAAGACCGTAGTCAAGCGCAAGGTCGTCGTTTAAAAAATACTCAAGATACTTAACGCTGCGTTTTATATATTCATAATACTTTTTCAGAATTTCAGTGTTTCCGGTCTCCCGGTAAATAAGCCAAGGAATTTTATGCAGTGCGTAATCATATGTAGGCCCGTTCCCCCACAGATAACCGTACGCAGGTGTCGGAACGACCGCCGGCAGCTCTCCTGACGGGCGCATCGAATCTACCATATCGTCAAGCCACTTTTCGTATGCCGATATCGCGTCGTAATGGCCGATTATTCTGTCGGCAGACAAAAGGCCTTCCGACATCCATCCGTTTTTCTCCCTGTGAGGACAGTCGGTAGGAATACCGACATAGTTCGACCTGTCCGACATATCCGTTATTTCATACAGCCTTGAAAGATATTCGTCGGAGCACTCAAAAACCGAATTTCTGTTAAAATCGCTGCTTATAGCAACGGCCTTTACGGTAATATCATATTCCCCCGTGCCCGTTATTTCAGCATACCTGAAGCCGTGATACGCAAACGAGGGCGACCAGTTAACTGCGCCGCGGTCTCCGAAAATATATTTATCCGTCTGAAAATCGTCAGAATGAACGAGCCATTTAATCTGCTTAGTGTTGATATTCCCGTCAGGGTCGGTCAACTCCGAGTATCTGACGGTAAGCTCCGTACCCGGGGCGGCACTGCCGGAAAGAGAGATAAAGCCCGCCATATTCTGTCCGAAATCGTAAACCGTCTTTCTTCCCTCTGACAATATGACCTTCGAGCTGTATTCGCGGAAAGGTCTGATCAGCGGAGCGCTGTTTTTGCGCAGCCGGCCCGGAGCAGGTTTGGTGACCGACGCCCTCTCCCATTTTTCGTCATTGTATCCGGGCTTATCCCAGCCTACGTTTTCAAGGCGCGCGTCGTAGTGCTCTCCGCATCTGATCTCGTTATAGACTATGGATCCCTTTGACCATTTGGCCGCCGTGTCGGACACAACGTCTTCGGTTTCGCCCGACTCATATTCAATCACGATCCGGAAAATGACCTTTACGACACCCTTCCAGGAGGCGTATTCAAACTGCCACACGTCGTGCACGCTCTGAAGGTAAAAACCGTTGCCGAGAACCACGCCCAGGCAGTTTTTACCCTGCGTCACAAGCCTTGTCACGTCAAATTCGTCATACAGCGCGCGCTCGTTGTAATTGGTGAAAAGGGGCGTAAGAACTGCGTCCGTCACCTTTGAGCCGTTCAGAGACGCGCGGTAAAGACCAAGTCCGCAAATCGCGAGAGTGGCTCTTTTAACCGCATCCCTGACGTAAAAATCTTTTCTGATATACGGAGTTATACCGTTTTCAAGCGGAAATCCAACATACCCGTTGCAGTAACTTATCCATCTGGCGTTTCCGAAGTAGTCGGCTGTATTCATATTCTTTTACCTTCTTTATCTGTTATTATCATTTTCGTTTCAAGCGGGCGCAAGACCATGCTCCCGAGCTCTTTTTCACGCCCGTCAATATAAACCGAAATGTCGGTGCTCTGCTCTCCCGTGTAAGGGTTGAACACAAAAACGGCGTTCCTGTCATCTCCTGAAAAGAGCGATGCGGCAACGTGTCCGCATGAGCATTTAACGGCTGGCTGAGCGCCGAGAGAAGCACACAGGTCCTCAAGCACCGAGACCTGATTTTCGTTAGAGGTGTTCCAGGTAACGCTGAGAACGATAAACTTCCCTTTGCCGTATTTTCCGCTTACGCCGTATAATTTGCTCCCGTCGTCCGAAAAAAGGAAGGGGTCGCAGTCCGCGCTTATATCAGACAAATAACGCGACGTGTCGGTTCCGAATATCTTTTTCCCTTTGTAAAGAATATACGGTTTTCTGTCTGACGTGTCGTCTTTTGTCCCGACGCCCAGAGCGTCCTCGAGAATCCTGCATTCGGAAAAACCGCTGTCCAGCTCCGGAAGACCGCCCGCGAAAAGCACCCTGCCTCCTGCGAATATAAAATCCGCGATTTTTTTCTGAATAATCTCCGACATAGTATCGGAAGAGCATATTATGAGGGGTCTCGACGGGTCGGGGTCGCGTCCCAGTTCGGTGAATCCGGCCGTAAACGGCGTTGAAAACAGCGAGTACAGAATCATATTGTTAATTGTGCTTTCCGCACTGACCGTTCTTTCGGCCCCTGCCGTCCGCGCGTAAGAGTCTCCCCTCATCGTCTGCCATTCAAAGCCGATATTGACGGAAACCATGCGCTCGGCGCTCAGAAGCCATTCGTTTTCGCTCAGCAGTCCGCAAAATTTCTTCTGAGCGTAAAAAAGAGGTCTCTTTTCACCGGAAGGACTGACCGGTGCTTCAAAGTCGTACATTTCGGCCGTTACTCCCGTTTCGGGCGGATTCGGCCCTCCCGCGAAAACGTAGTAGTTCACACCCTTCATACCGAGCGACAGATTCATCATATACCACGAATACATGTCGTCTGACAGCGACGGCGGGTACTGCGAACAGCTCCCGCTCTGCATTTCAAGCACCGAAAACGGGTATCCCATGCCGTTTATCGCGTCTGACGCAAACATCGTTTTCATATAAAACTGTATATTAGGATGGTTCATAGCCCAGTTGATCCCGAGGCAGTAATAGTTGTCAAGCCCCATAAAGAAGCCGCCGTCATCGGCTTTTTCGTTCATTTCGTGCAGAAAGGAGAGAAGCGAGTTTGTCCCGGCGTTGTGACACAGAACGCAGTCTATACCGCTTTCTTTCAGGTGGTTCTGCAGTATATGTACGTAATCGGCAAGCGATTCGCAGTAAAAATCGTGATAGTCCTTTTCCAGTCGTGCCTGACGCACCCGCCCGCCGAGCCTGTCGGACGGGAAAACAGAGCCAAAGCCCCCGTACTCTTTTCCGTAAAAGGCGTTCAGAACGCCGATATCCCGGTATTTCCTCTTCAGGAAATCTCCGAATCTGTTCAGCATGGATTCCGGGCTGTAGTCTATGGAACCCAGCCACACGTTTATCCCGGCAAGCTCGTTGTCTATCTGCAAAGCAATAACAGGCCCGCCGTTTGAAGCAAGGAAGGGCCGTATTTCTTCGGCAAGAGCCGAAAGCCACCTTTTGGCTTTTTCAATGAAGACCGGATGCATATAGGAGGCCACGCGCTGTCCCGGAGTCCGGATTGCGGTCCCGTCAATCCGGCACGCGGCAACTTCCGGATAATTGTCAAAAAGCCATTCCGGGACACCCCCGTTGATCAGCTCCGAATATACGTAAGGCCCGGGACGCAGAAAAACGTACAGACCCTCCTCGGCGGCACACCTCAGGTAATCCGTCAGGTCTCTCGTTTCACAGTCGCCGAAAAGTATTCTGCCCTCCTCGGGCTCGTGAACAAGCCACGGCACATATGTGCTGACCGTATTGCCGCCGACCTCCTTCAGGTATTCCATATCCCTCTTCCAGTCTTTTTTCGGAACCCTGAAATACGGAATATCGCCCGCTACAAGGAATTTTCTCTCCCCATTTATAATAAAGCTTTTTTTGTCAAAATAAAAGCGTTCGTTTTCTCTTCTCACAGATGGCTTTCCTCGTTTTTCAGGCTTCTCTGTACAGCCTGAGCTGTCCCGTATACGTGCTGATCCTTATAGTCCCACTTCCCTGCCCGTCAAGAGGCACCCCGGAAACCTGCTCGACAACAAGCCCCACGGGTTCAAACCGGTTGTTGACCTGGCACATTTCGATTTTCACGCCTGGCTTTACCTTTATCACGGCATCGGCCCATCCCGTTTCTCCGATGCAGCAGAACGCATAGTATTTTCTGCCTTCAACGTCGTGAAAACCGGAAATTATGGCAGGGACGGGAGTTTTTTTCATGACATCGCTGCACGAAACGTCAACGACACTTGCGAACGGCCTGAAAAGCTCGTATCCTCCGAAAGCCCTGTTCACATGGTAGCAGCAGTCAAACGTCAGCCGTGGCATTATCTCGCCGCAATAGGCGTTGAACACGGAATTGGCTTCCGACATGTAATTGAAAAATCTTGTTCTCTGTCCGGCCTGATTCACAGGCACGTCCCTCCAGTTGTCTATGACCCATCCGAGCTGGATGATAAACCATGTAATCCACGACGCGCCCGAGGCGACGGCCGTCGAAAGCTGCCAGCGGTAATCGTCAGGATCGCATCTTGTCCACCCGTGAGCGAAGCTGCACAGACATGTCCCGAAAGGCACACCGTTTCTGACAGACGCCTCGGAAAATTTCCTTAGATTGTAAAAATAATCGTCAAATCCGTGATTCTCGGCCGACTCCGCTCTCGTCTCTCCTATGCACTGCGAATAGCAGTCATACGAAATCAGTCCCGCGCCTGATTTTTTTACGTAATCGTCCAGATATTCCGAAACGTCCCCGACGCCGAACATTTCGGACATGTTCGGTCCGTATACGGTATTCCACGGTCTCAGATTCAGAAAAGGAAGACTGTCCGGCGCCATCTCGCCGACGATTTTGACGGCACGGCAGGCGCAGCCGTTTGTATTTCCGTCCGGCTCGTCTCCCAGGAAATACCCGAGCACCGAGGAATATCCCCCGAACAGACCGACAACCTCTGCGACGCCCTTCCTGTATTCTTCCTCGCCTTTTTCGGCAAGCGTTGAAAAAAGAAGCCTTTTATCGTGGACTATCACCTTTATGCCGCTTTCCGCGGCTTTCCTCAGAAGATCGAACGCAAGTTCCAGATTTTGCGGGGATGTCTGCGGCAGATTGCCTACGGTTATACCTAGATCCTTCCACATATCCACGGTGTTCCCGTTTATATGTTCCATTCCGACCGTGTTGAAAAAGGATATCGGAAACTTTTCATAGTTAAACTTCATTTTCAGTTCCTCTTTTTAAGTTCAAAAAACGTTTCGAGTCCGACATCGAGAGAGTTCTTCGAAACCGAAACTTTAAACAGCCCGGGCTCGGCATACGTCCCGTCACCGTGCCAGAAAGCAAGCTGCTTCTCGTCGAGCCTTATCCGAACGTCCCCGCTCTCTCCAGGGAGAAGAGTTATTTTGCCTATGCCCTTAAGTTCTCTTACGGGTCTGACAACGCTGCCTTTTATGTCCCTGATATAAAGCTGTACGGTTTCGGTTACCGGATGCCCTCCGGTGTTTTTCACATTGACCGTAAAAACAATGCTCCCGTTCATTTCGGCGTCCGACTGTCTGAGATCACTGAATTCGGTACTTGAATAACCGAGTCCGTACCCGAACGGGTATAGGGGCTCGTTCGGAATGTCGATGTATTTGCTTGTGCACCGGTCGTTGTCTTTTGCCGGCCTGTTCGTGTTGAAACAGTTGTAGCTTACCGGACACTGCCCCACCGTATACGGGAAACTCATGCTCAGCCGTCCCTCCGGAAGAACGTCGCCGTACAGAACGTCCGCCACGGCGTTTCCTCCCTCTGTCCCGGGCAGCCAGACGCACAGGATTCCGTCGACACTCTCCGAAATCCGTCTTATCTCCTGCGGTCTTCCGCCGAACAGAAGCAGAATTATCGGTTTTCCGAGCGATCTGACGGTTTCAAAAAGATCTGCCTGTATTTTCGGAAGTTCGAGAAACGCTCTGCTGGCGCCTTCGCCGCACATATCCTCGTTTTCGCCGAGACAAAGCACGATTTTGTCTGCCTGTTCCGCCGCGGAAACCGCAGCTCCCGAATCCAGGGAGCCGGCCTCCGTAAAATCGCATGCGTTGCAGAATATCGCGTTCCGGGTTTTCGCGGATACGCCCTGTTTAACCGTTGCCGTCTCGTCTGTTCTGCCTTTTGAACCCCATCTTGAAAACAGTCTTCCGGTATCCGCGTACGGGCCTATAAACGCGACCTTTTCCTCCTTTGAGAGCGGAAGAATCCCGTTCTCGTTTTTAAGTAGAACAAAAGTCTTTGCGGCAATTCTTCTCGCCTCGTTTCTGTGCTCGGCGCACAGATGAAATCTTTTCTCAAGCGCCTGATCGGCCCAGCCGAACGGCCTTTCGAAAAGGCCCATTTTTTCTTTTACGCTCAGAATGTGATAGACCGCGGCGTCTATGTCGTTTTCCGATACCCTTCCTTCCGCGACAAGCTGCTCGCCCTTCCGTACAAACAGCGAACTGTACATTTCCATGTCAAGTCCGCCTTTTATAGCAAGTTCCGCCTCCTCCGTTTCATCCGATGCGACTCCGTGATTGATCTGCTCTCCGACGGTCCCCCAGTCGGATATTACGAATCCGTCAAAACCGAGTTCGCCTCTGAGATAATCCTTCAGAAGCTTACCGTTGACCGAACACGGAACGCCTTCTACCGCGTTGAACGCAGACATGACGGCAACCGCGCCTTCGTCAAGCGCGGCAGCATATGCTTTCATGTAGAACTCCATGAAGGAGTATTCACTGAGTTCCACGGTGTTGTATTCCCTGCCGGCAACCGGCGCTCCGTATCCAGCAAAATGCTTTATGCACGCGCCGACCGTGTACGGCCTGTCGAAAGAACGTCCCTGATACCCTCTGACGAAAGCTCTCGCCAAAAGCGAATTCAGCCACGGATCTTCGCCCGTGGATTCCATCACTCTTCCCCATCGGGCGTCCCTTACGAGGTCCAGCATCGGAGAATAGACGATGTGTATACCGGACACCGAGGCTTCTTTGGCCGAAATCCTTGACATCGTTTCGACCGGTTCCGGATCAAAGGCGCATCCGAGCGCCAGCGGAATCGGGAAAATCGTCCTGTAGCCGTGAATCACGTCGTACATGAAAAACATCGGAATGCCGTTTCTGTCGTGTTCAAGATGCTTCTTCTGGATCTCTACAGCCTTTTCGGCCCCGTCGACGAAAATCGCCCCGCCGGTATTCATCACGTCCTGGGGATCGTCGATGTCGAAATACTTTTTTGAGGCTTCCCTCATGAACTCACGCTTTCCCGGGTCGTCGCTGAAAACATCCTCCTGATAGCATTGAACGAGGAGAACCATCTGAGCGAGTTTTTCCCTGAGCGTCATTTTTTCAATGATCTGCCTGATATCCATCTCCAACCGTCTTTTACGGGAACATAAGACACCCGTTTTTTCTGTATTCGCGCACTTTTTCCTCAAGTTTTTCCCGCCTGCATCCGAACTTTTCCGCCATGCAGTCTATGCACATGAACCCTCCGTCCGCGGTCCTGTCCACAAGCTTCCGGAAAAGGCCGATATCGTCGGCGGTCACGGTCCCTCCGCATTTTACGCATCTGTCGTATTCAGACATTTTTTATCTCTCCCCTGTAAAGATTGACCCCGTGGGGCGCAACGCTCCTGCAGAAAACATCCCTGACTTCAAATTTCTCTCCGGTCCAGACATCGGTCAGCACCATGTATCTGCCGCACGCCTTTGCAAGCCCGTAGTCGGGAAGAAGTATAGGATCGCAAGACGGTGAATCGGTAAAATTAAAGCAGCCTATCGCATAGTCCCCGTTGTCAAGAAGTCTGGTCCATACGGGATGTTCGGAATGCCTGTTGGTCATAAAAGGCTGACGTCCCGCCGGGTCCTGATTGATTTCCAGCAGCATCCGGTTTTTCAGCATTTGAAGCGATCCAAAGTCGATATTTCTTATATCAGCTCCGATTATCAGAGGAGAATTCATCAGCGCCCAGAAGGAAATTTGGGTTCTGTACTCGGTTTCCGTGCATCCCGTGACGCCTACGTTGCCGCATCCGTTCATCCCGACCGTCAGCATGTCAAGATCATTGAAGCATCCGAGCCCGTTGTAAGGCTGTATATCCTCCTGCGCGAGCGCTATGCTTTTAACGGACTCCCAGGTATCGACAATGTCAAGAGTTGACCTCCACGTCGTGGCGCCGGAAGTCTTCATCCATTTTTCGGCTCCGTTTATCCCCCAGTTGCATGCTGCAAAAAGGATTGGCCTTCCGCATCCTGCAAGCGCTGCACCCATTCTCCTGAAAAAAAGCCAGCACTGCTCATGATCGTATACCGGGAAATGGCAAAAATCGTATTTCAGATAATCCACGCCCCATTCGGAGAAGGTCTCCGCGTCAACGTATTCGTAATCATAGCTCCCGGGATAATTCGCGCAAGTCCTAAGACCCGCGCAGGAATACAGCCCGAATTTCAGTCCTTTTTCATGCACATAGTCGGAAACCGCCTTTATGCCGCTTGGAAACTTGGCGCGGTCGGCGGCAAGTCTTCCGTTCCCGTCCCTCTGCATCGCCTGCCATCCGTCGTCAATTATTATATATTCGTATCCGGCGGCCTTAAGGCCTGTCGCAACCATGGCGTCCGCCGTTTCGGTTACGGTCTTTTCCGAAATGTTCGCTCCGAAGAAATTCCATGAATTCCATCCGAGCGGAGGCTTGTACTGTATCATTTGTCTTCTCTCATTCTTATTTTATGGTCCATCCCGTGGGAGGCTGCGTTACGTCGGCGTTGTAGTTTGTTATCGGATTTCCCGACGTTAGGTATGCGTTGCAGGCAATGAGCGCGTTAAGAAAAGCCGTGTTCTCCTCGACATATTTCCGCTTTGACGATTCATCGCCCTCGTAGTACCGCTCTCTCCATTCAAGCGAGAGCTTTACGAAGAGGTGCTGCAGCCTTGAGGTTTTCACACGCGAAAGAGCCCTGGCGTTGCCGGAAACAGCCTCTTCAGCCATGTCCCAGAGCCTGTCGTATTCCGCGATGTTCACGCGGTATTTCTGTGTGTTCACGCAGGCGTTCCCTTTCGAATAACACGTCACGCATTTGCCTGCGTTGCTTTCGGTCAGGGATTTCATGTAGGAAAGTACGTATTCCCATCCGTCGCCGTAATACGCCTTCATGAAGTTTTCAAGTTCTTTTTCGTATTCCTCTTCGCTCATGTCGGGCTCCCACAGCATTCTTGAAATGAGATACGACCTGAGGGGACCCGATTCCGCCGCCCCGGATTTCATCTGTCCCTGGCTGAATATCCCCTTTACGCCGTATTCGTAAAAAAGTCTGATATTGTCCCGTATGACGTAATAATTTGAAACCGGGCAAAGCGTTGACCAGAAATCTGTGGTATAATCCCAGATGTACAAATTGTCCGTAAGGTCTGCCCATCCCTTGAGATAATCAAGGAAAATGCCGTTTATCCTGCACTCGTCATCGTCGTATGAGTGAAGAAGACACAGGTCTTTTTCGGTAAGGGTACAGAGCTGGATCATCACATTGTCCGCCGGAACGACGGTTTTCGGAGGCTGAGCCGTATACTGATAAGCGAACGTGTGAACATGAATACCCGGATATTTCTTAGCAACTTCCGCGGCAATCCTGTTTACAAACTGAAGAAGCACGTCCGTCTGATTGCCGAGTTCGTCCGCCATCTTCCTGCATGATTCGCATTTGCAGTAATCGTAGTTGTCGTTCTGCGAAACCGAAACGAATTTCGCTCCCGGATACTGTTCTATGGTTTTCATGACGTTTTCAAGAACCGTCTGATAGACTGCCGGACTTGTCAGGCAAGGCTGCGCCGTTTCGGCTACGCCGGCAAGAGCCGCAAGCGTGTGCGCACTTGGTCCCGCGTAAAAATCGTGAAGGCTGTAGCTTTCGGTTCCGCTGACACCCCAGTCGCCGTTGACAAACTGCTGCGCCGAAAGATTTACGTTGAAAAGAACTCCGTCCCAAAGGATCTGCCTGTACTCAAACGCCGGAATCTTTCTGTAGTCTGTGGTTTCGGGAACGTCTATGCTCTCCGCCGGCAGCGCGGCCTGAACGTCCGCGGTATAACAGTTGAACCCCACATATTTGCGCAGGAATTCATACACCGCGTAAAGAGTGCCGTGCTGGGTTTCGCTTCCCCCGCTCAGGTTCAGATTCCCGCCGTCAACCGAGATGACAAGCCCCTCGTCGCCCAACCCCGAAAGATCCAATCCGGAATCCGAAACGGAATAACCGACGTTTATAACATGGCCGTCAGGAGGCTTCTCTCTGCTCATATTGAGAATCTGCCCGGTTGACGCCTCGATACACCTCTGAAGTTCAGAGGCGGCGAGATAATCGGACGGCGAATAAACGATCGTGTATTCCGAAATATCGTTCCCGGCTATTGACAGTTTCTTTACCGGATAGTCGCCGGTCATGTAGAGGCAAACGCTTTCGGGCAGAGCGACCTCCTTCTTTTCGGAGCTTACATAGTTCGATATGAAATATTCGACAGCGCTTTTTGTGCCGGTATAGCTTCCGCCCCTGATCCATATCCGGTTGCCCTCCCAGATGATTGCGAAATCCTTAGACGCCATTCTGCCGCTGAACTCGTGAAACTTTTCTTCCCGCGTCGTTTCCCCGACTATTATTTCATAATCGGCAATATCCTTTTCGCTGAAATCCGTCTTGATAGGCAGAGTAACGCCTGTCTCATCCCTTATAGCGTTGCGCAGCGTAACCGCAAGCTTTGCCTCGTCGGTGTCATAATCGCTTCTGATAATCGTGAATTTGCTCTTCCCGTCCGAAACGATCGCCACATCCGGCATCGATGTTCCGGTACTTTCGGCTGTACTCCGGACATCATCGCCGTTTCCGTGCCCTCCGCATGAGGAAAACAGCATAACAGCCGCCAGAAACACGGCAAAAAACACCGTTGTTTTTTTATTCAACATGCTCATCTCCCGACCTGTTTTTGTTATACTACGATATAAAGATTTTGCCCGACCGAAATCGGGCAAAACCATATCAGTTATCTTCCTTTTTCCTGATTTTTACGGCTGCAAGCGCAATCAGCGCGGCGACGCCGGCAAAAGACACGGCGAACACGGTATGGCTTCCGGTTAAGGAGCTCGGAATTTCGTCAGCCGATTCCACCATTCTGAATTCCGGCGTATACGCTCTTACCTGAACGTAATTCCATCCGGTTTCACCGTTGCGTATGTTGTGCCCCTCGAGCGTAAGCTGACTGTTACCGGCTTTTGGCGTGCCTTCAAGATGAACCGTAAGCGGAGCGGACCATGTGCTCAGATAGTTCAGCGTGCCTTCTCCGAAACCCGAGAATTTCAGCACGTAGGGGCTTATCTGTTCAACGGTTTCAAGTTTCTGGTCAAATCTCTCGGCGTTGTCCTGAGACTCCACCCACAGCGTCAGGCCCTTGTAGGAAGTAATCTTCCTGTTGAACACAAGATATACGGCGCCCTCGGAATCAACGCCGTAAGCCTCGGCGATAAGATTTTTCACGGAATTTATGTTGTATTCGCGCGCTTCATCCTCGGAGCCTATGAATTCCCATTCCAGTTTCGCGGCGCTGACAGCCTTATACTGCCATCCGGTATCGCCGTTTCTTATGCTGTGTGCCGAAAGAGCGAGCTTGCTTCCGTCCTTTGCTGACGGGGTGTTTTCAACATATATTTCCAGCGGAGACATCCATGTGTTCCAGTAATCAAACGTGTTTTCGCCGGCACCGCTGGACGTGCATTTCAGTATTTTGTCCGTCAGCTTGGTCACGTTCTCAAACTTCGTGTTGACTCTTTCGCTTCCGTCGGCGGTTTCCGCCCAGACGGTTATTCCCGTAAACGAATCAAGAGCCTTGTCGAAAACGATGTAGAGAGTTCCGTCGCTGTTGTTCAGAAGGGCTTTTGCAGTAAGTATCTTCTCCTTGGGGACGGTGCTCACAACGGTCTCGCTGAGAGTCGAGCCGCACTCGGCGCACTTGACGATCTCCTTCGTTACGGTTTCGTTCTCGTTTTCCTCGACGACCGTCTCGGGATCGCCGGGTGTGTGCCCCTTTGCATCTATGGAAACGGTCTCCCTGGAAAGCTCAACGGGCGTTGCGCCCTCCTCTTCTGTTTTGCAGAAGGTCACAACTTCCTTGCTTCCGGGCTCGGTGCATGTTGCGTCAACCACGTTCTGGTCTTCCGTGTAAACAATAGTGGGAACCTTCCCGGCGTCGACAAATTCAAGTTCCGGGGTATATGCCTTTATCACGGTATATGCCCATCCGGTATCGCCGTTTCTGATATTGTGATCCTCAAGCGGCAGTTCGCTCGAGCCCGCATAAACGGTATTCTGGACGTGAATTGTCAGTGGTCCCATCCAGTCGCGCCAGTATCCGAGCGTCCCCGCGCCGACCGCGGAACCGGTGAATTTCAGCACGTTGTCGTTGATTTTCGTTACCGAGCCAAGCTTGGTGTCGATTCTGTTTCCGCAGTCCGCGCTTTCGGCCCACACAACGGCGGCCGCATAGTGCGTCAGAGCCTTGTTGAACACAAGATACACGGCGCCCTCATCGTTCACCGCGTATGCCCTCGCGACAAGATCGTACACGGGGTCGGTGTTCTCCGGCACTATCACGTTGTCCGCAATAACAGCGTCGCCGGAATCGGCAAAGCTCCTTGACATTTCCAGCGCCTGGATCGGGCTGTACTGCCATCCGGTGTCGCCGTTTCTGATATTGTAGCTTCCGAGCGGAAGAACGCTGCCGTCCTCCGCGGTCGGCGTTCCCGAAATATACAGCTTCAGACCGAGCCATGAGTTCCAGTAGTCAAGCGTGCCGTTGCCGACCGCCTCGGGCGCCGTGAACTTCAGCACGTTGTCACTGACCTTGGCTACAGTGCCGATTTTCGTGTTGGCGTATTCTGCTCCGTCATTGGTCTGCGCATAGACGACAACACCGTCATATGCGGAAATCGCCTTGTTGAAGGCAACGTAGACCGCTCCCTCGCTATTGACCATGTAGGCGGTCGCGGTCAGGCTTGTGTCTTCAGCCGTTGAAAAAACCGCGAACACGCAGAACATAAGTGCGAATGCCGTGATAATTGAAATAACCTTTCTTTTCATTATGCTACCTCTTTCTTATTATTTCCCGCACCGTGCGGATATGTTCTATTTAACGCCGAAATATCGCCGTCACTTCGGCAAGCTTCGTGCGTATCTCGTCCTCGTGCTCGGCAATGACGGTCGCCGCGTCTCTTGTTTCAAACAGATCGCATATCGTTACGGTGCCGAGATCGAACATGTTTTCGATGGGCATCAGGAATTTCGAGGACAGAATCATCTTTACCATTCTCTTTGATTCGTCATCGCGGAGAAGCTTTTCGTTGACAAGGGTTTCATAATAGTCGTCTTTGATCAGACGGTAGGTTTCCGCGCACATGTTTTCAAGCACGATTACCGCTCTGCCCGGGTCCTTGCACGACGACGGAATGCACACTCCCTGTACCTGATTTGTGGTATACGACAGATACTCTCCCTGCTCCTCGCTGTACATCGGGAACGGTATTATGCCGAAATCTATTCGGTCACTGCGGTACACTCTGAGCGCGCCGAGAGAATTAACGACAAACAGAGCCCGGCCTTCGCGGAACGACTGAACATAAGTCTGCCAGTCTATGTTGGTTATTTGGTCATTCTGTAGCACGTCAAAAAGCTTTGTCCTGACCTCGTAGAATTTGTCGGTAAGACCGTCGTACTCATAGAACCCCTCGCTGTTTTTTGAAAACAGCGAAACGTTCATGCCGTAAATGAGCGCCGGTGCTCCCAGATACGGATATGTCGCAATTGCGAAAACGTCGTCTACCTGCTCGAATCCGCGGCTCGTCTCGAGAAATTTCTCCAGTGTCCACTCCTTGTTGTCGATCATGGAATAGACGTCGCCCAGACCGTATGTCGCAGCCATTTCCTTGTTGAAGGCCAGCACCATCTGCCCGTCAAGCAGGGATATGTTGACGTACCCGTAAGCCGCATAAAGCTTGTCGCCGAATGTCAGCGTTTTATTTACCGATTCGTTCCACCACGGTTTGGAAAAATCGAAATCCTCATAATTTCTGAGATTGAGAACTTCGTCGTTCAGGATGTGGGTCGGTATGAAGCCGGAATGCGTGCTGAAACAGTCAAGCACACCGTCTCCGGAGCTCACGTCCTCCCTTATCGCGTCGGTCACCTCGCCGGTGGTAAGAAACGAGCGGAGAGTGATATCGACCTTCAGCTTGTCTTCGACGTTAAGCGTGCGGTAATAGAGATCCGAATTTATAAGAGTCCCGTCGTCCTCTTCCACGTCCATCAGAGCGGTGAACTGAGCTCCCTGATCTTCATACTGAAGGATAGTAAATTCCGCTCCTCCGTACGATCCGGCCGGCAGGTCTCTGTAAAGCTCGTCGAACGGCGCCTGCGTATCCACGGCGTCCGACGTCACCGGTTCGGCACCTGTCGACGCTTCCGTGCCACTGCTCTCCGACGGGCCGGGCTTTGCGCCGCCGCAGGAACACACCGCGCAGACTATCATCGCGGCCGCCGCCGCGAGCAGCATCGTTTTTTTGAACATTTCATTTCCCCCCTCGGGTTTATGCGTGTTTCAATACGCATTTCGTTGACAATATTATAGCACTCTTTTTTATCGTTTTCAATATAAAAATCAACGTATTTTATTCTAATTTGTTATATTTTCGGAAATAAAAAAGCCTGAAGGAAATCAGGCGATTGAAAAAATGATAAATCCGCATCGCGGCGCCGTCAGGCGCCGGTCGTCGTTTTGATTCTGCGCTCGGATCTGTACCGGTTGGCAGACATGCCGCTCTTGATCTTAAATATTCTGTGAAACGCGGAATACGTGTTGAAACCGCAGAGCCGTGCTATTTCTCCGCACGAATTGTCCGATTCGGTCAGCAGCATGCAGGCAAGCTCATAACGTTTGTTTGTCAGATAGGTTTCCGGACCTATCCCGTATTGAGCCCTGAAAAGAATGTAGAGATAGCTTCTCGCGATATGCAGACGGTCCGCAATCGAATCGACGGTTATGTTTTCCGAAAAGTAGTAATCAATATACTCTTTGGCGGCAACAGCATAGTTCTTTTGCTGCCTTTTAACGACAGAACGTGATGTTTTCTGAGCGTAAATATCGATAAGACGAGTAAGAACGGACAACCCGAAAGTGTATTTGTTGTTTTGCTCCTCGATTATGCGAAGCGAATCGAATATTATTTCCTGCACGTAATCGTTGTTTATCTCCAGAACGTCTTTTTCGGCAAAACCGGCATTTTCGGCAAGAGAAGGTGCCATTTCCCCGTCAAACGCAAAGAAGCAGTACGTCCACGGATCTGACGCGTCCGCCCTGTATGTCGTTATCTCCGACGGTCTTATAATAAAGCTCTCGCCTTTGCCTATGCAGTATTTCATCCCTCCCTTTTCAAGAGTTCCTTTTCCGTCGCATACATAATGAATAAGGAAAAGATCTCTGACTCTCGGGCCGAAAACGTATCCGGAGCAGCATTTATGATAACCGAAATGGCACAAATAAAGCAATTTGTCCGGATTGTCCTCAAGCGAATAAAGCATCGCAACTGAGTTCCAGGTTTTGGAAAGTGTATCGTTGTAATCGCGTTCGACAATAAGGCCTTCGTTGTCGACCCCGGGCTGCTTCATTCTCCAACCTCCGGTTTTCCCTATTTTATCGCTTTGAACGCCGACTGCGCGGATTTCAGATCTTTTTCCGTCAGCGTCGAGAACGGAGTGCCGTTCAGCGCGTTTGCGAGGGCTCCTGTCGTCACGGCTTTTATGTATTTGCTCGCCGAAGAGGTCACAAGCCCCTTGTCGTACACCGGCCTGCCGCATATGAGCTCGGTCATGTCAAGGGCGGTCGACGAGGTGATGTAGTAGAGAACGGCCGCCGAGCGGTATTCCCCGTAAAAGCATTTGTACGAGACCTCGTTGAGCGCCTGAAGGATAAAGCCGGGAACGTCGACGGATTCGGAGGTATCCGAGGCGACGATAACGGGCGAATCAGACAGAGTTACCCTTATATATCCCGCGCTTTCGCTGTACGCCGGAACCGGCAGAATCTCCCATCTGAAGCCGCACTGACCGAGCTTTCTCATATCGGAAAGAGTTCCGAAAGCGAAATCTGAAAGCCCGTTTGCGAACATATCGGCTCCCGTATACGTAACCGTTACGCCGTCCACGGTCTGACTGACGGCCGAGGACCTTATATTTTTTGTCAGGTTTTTTATCTGAGACGCAAGCGTATCGGCGTTCCCGCAGGGATTTACCGTGCTCCCGTCGTAAAAGCTTCCGCCGAACGACAGAAACAGGGACTCCGAAAGCTCTGCACTGTCCACAGACGAGCAAAGCGTTCCCTGCCTGAGCAGTTCGTTCAGACTGTCGAGCGTGAACACCGTGTCGCCGGAGGCGATTTTTTTTGCACTTTCTCCTGTGACGGCTCCGTTTTCCGTCACCCTCGCATACAGGCAGGGATAGACGTCGGGAGACAAAACCGCGCTTCCCACGATCCCGTAAAGGGCGCCGTCGAACGTGAAGCATTC
>JAEEGL013884966.1_pt1 | contig 26787 bp, 15 predicted proteins | sample 9134231 | NCBI WGS metagenome assembly JAEEGL01 (sample SAMN16246548, study PRJNA631951) | gut metagenome | biome: gut microbiome; feature: rumen; material: fiber-attached | host: Bos | place: Iran: Karaj | collected 2018-10 | reverse complement strand
TGCCACCTTGATGTCCGAAACCGCCATCCTTATGGTGATGCCTGACTTGTTGATGATCATCAGGTCGTTGTCGTCGGTCACATCCTTTATGGCTATCAGCGGGCCTGTCTTTTCAGTTATGTTAATGGTCTTTACTCCCTTGCCTCCCCTGTTGGTGATGCGGTAGTCCATTATCCTCGATCTCTTGCCGTATCCGTTCTCGCTGACTACCAGCACCTGCGGCAGGTTTTCTTCCGGTATGTCCCCTTCAACACAAATCATGCCAACGACTTCGTCGCCCTCTGAAAGGCTTATTCCACGCACTCCTGTGGCCGTTCTGCCTATCGCGCGGGCCTTGCTCTCGTGGAAACTGCAGAGGTATCCGTCGCGTCCTGCCAGCTGTACATAATTGTTGCCGTCAGTGAGACGGGCCTCGATCAGAGCGTCCCCTTCGCGGATGTTCACGGCGATGACGCCGTTGGCGCGCGGACGTGAATACGCCTCGAGGGAAGTCTTCTTGATGATGCCGGACTTGGTGGCCAGAATTACATAGTGGCTGTCGACGTATTCCTTGTCGTCAAACGACTTGACGTTGATGTAGGCCTGGACCACATCCTCGGGCTCTATGTTGATGACGTTCTGGATGGCGCGGCCCTTGGAAGCCTTGGTGCCTTCCGGAATCTCGTAGACCTTGAGCCAGTAGCACTTGCCGTTCTTGGTGAAGAACATCATAGTGCTGTGCATATTGGCCACGTATATATGCTCGATAAAGTCTTCTTCGCGGGTGGTGCTGCCCTTGGAACCGATGCCGCCGCGGTTCTGGAGACGGTATTCGGTCAGAGGGGTGCGCTTGATGTAGCCGAGGTGGGAAATCGTGATGACCACGTCCTCGTCAGCGTAGAAGTCCTCGGGATTGAAGTCTTCGGCGCTCGGGGCTATCTCGGTGCGGCGCTCGTCGCCGTACTTGGCTATGAGGTCCTGCATCTCGTCCTTGATGATGCCGTACTGGAGGCTCTCGTCCGCAAGGATATCCTGCAGGTGGTGGATCAGGGCCTCGAGGTCGTCATACTGGGCCTGGAGCTTGTCTCTTTCGAGTCCTGTCAGCTGGCGCAGACGCATCTCGACGATGGCGTCGGCCTGGGGCTCAGTGAAGCCGAACTTCTCCATAAGGCCGTCACGGGCTTCCTGCACTGTCTTGGACGCGCGGATGTGCTCGATGATAAGGTCGATGATGTCCAGGGCCTTGAGCAGGCCTTCGAGGATGTGGGCCTTCTTCTGGGCTGCATCCAGGTCGAAACGGGTCCTGCGGAGCACTACTTCGTGGCGGTGACGGACGAAATATTTGATGAGGTCCTTGAGGTTGAGCAGCTTCGGGCGGCCGTCCACAAGGGCGATGTTGTTGACTGAGAAACTGGCCTGGAGCTGGGTGTACTTGAAAAGGGTGTTGAGCACCACGTTCGCAACCGCTCCCATCTTCAGCTTTATGACAATGCGCATACCCTTGCGGTCGCTTTCGTCATTGATGTATGAGATGCCGTCGATCTTCTTGGCCTCGACGAGCTCGGCAATCTTCTCGATCAGCTCTTTTTTGTTGATCTGATAGGGAATCTCGGAAACCACGATGGTCTCGCGGCCGCTGTCCGAAACTTCGATGTCAGTCTTTGAGCGGACGACTATCCTTCCACGGCCTGTCTCGAAGGCGTCACGGATGCCTGAAAGGCCCTGGATGATACCTCCGGTAGGGAAATCGGGGCCCTTCACGTACTGCATCAGGCCTTCGACCGTAATGTCAGGGTCGTCTATATATGCGCAGATGGCGTTGCAGACCTCGGTTAGGTTGTGCGGGGCCATATTGGTCGCCATACCTACCGCAATACCGGCAGCACCGTTAAGCAGAAGCAACGGGGCCTTTGCTGGCAGGACTGTAGGTTCCTGCAGGGATTCGTCGAAGTTAGGCATAAAGTCGACAGTATCCTTGTCGAGGTCCTCGAGCACTTCTTCAGCCAGTTTTTCAAGCTTTGCCTCGGTGTAACGCATAGCTGCGACCGGGTCGCCGTCCACGCTGCCGAAGTTACCTTGTCCGAAAACAAGCGGGTATCTCATATTCCACGGCTGCGCGAGGCGGGCCATGGCATCATATACACTGGAATCACCGTGGGGGTGATACTTACCGAGAACCTCACCTACGATACGGGCTGATTTCTTGGTGCTTCCGCTGGAGCCTACGCCAAGACCCTCCATACCGAACAGAACGCGCCTGTGAACCGGCTTCATACCGTCCCGGACATCGGGCAAGGCTCGTGACACAATCACCGACATAGAGTAGTCTATGTAGGCGCTCTTCATCTCCGTCTCGACGCTGATCGGAATCAGGCGCTCTGAAGGTTCTTCTACAATGTTGTTATCTTCAAAATCCATCTAAAAACTTCTCGTGAAATATCGGGTAAAGATACGAAAAAAATTGTAAGGGACAAGAAGAATCCGCCAACAGATTCTAAGAACTTTCCTACCTTTACGCTATGAATTTCACAGAAGAATTCACCGCCTTTTTATCCGGCTCGGGAATCCCCTGTATGATAGAGGGATTGCTCTTCTCTTTCCCGGAGAGGGGCGTTGCGATACGCCTCGTCCCTCTGGAAGACTTCGTACGTCCTCAGCGGGAGAAAGGGGTCATCTATCTGTATGAAGACCGCTGGCGCAGCGGAGGAGACCGCCTCAGGGACCGCATCCTGGCCCATCTCGGCATATGTCGGAAGATTTTCGCGCGCAAATGCGAAATAAGGAGGATAGACGCCCCCGCAGCTGCCGCATTCCTGGACCTCCACCACAGCTACGGTTCGGCCAAGGCAAAATATAAATACGGGATGTTCCTGGGTGACGAGCTCGTAGCAGTGTCCCTGTTCTCATCCCCCCGCACCATACCGCGCGACATTGCAGGCAGGCAGGTTCCCCTTCGTTCCTATGAATGGGTCCGATATGCCAGCCTGTCGGGCAGCCGCATATCCGGCGGAATGAGCCGGATGCTCGCACACTTCGTGGCAGACACCTCCCCCGACGAAGTTATGACGTATGCCGACCTGGAGTGGTCCGAAGGAGCCGTATATGCCCGTTTGGGCTTCCACGAGGCCGGACTGAGGGAGCCCGTGACCTTCTGGGTGGACCCGGACGATTACACCAGGAAAAGGACGCCTGAAGAAGGATGCATAAGAATCAGAAATTTTGGAAGCCTGAAATATTTGAAACAATATAAAGAATCATAATTATGAAAAGGTACATCATCACATTCGCAGCCATTGCCGCTGCCGCAATCCTGTGCGTTTTTGAAGCACAGGCCCAACCTGCCGGCCCCTGGGACAGTTCCCATCCCTTCGAAGTGCGCGACGGCCAGACTCTCTCGCTCGATTTCTACTTTCCGGAACACTGGCAGCAGTCTGACACCCTGCGGCCCTGCGTGATATTCGTCTACGGCGGAGGCTTCGTGGACAACAACCAGAGAGCCGGTTTCTACACAAAATTCTGCCGCGCGATGGCAGACAAGGGCTTTGTCACTGTCGCCACTGATTACCGCCTCGGACTGAAGGATTTCCACGGCGGAAGCATATTCAAGATGATAGAACCCGTGAAGAGCTCCATCCGGATGGCGGCAGAAGATCTCTTCGCGGCCATTGACTACGTCATCCGCAATGCCGAGTCTTTGCGCATCGACACCAGCAAGATCATCATCAGCGGAAGCAGCGCCGGCGCCATCTCAGTCCTGCAGGCCAACTATGAACTGAGCAACCGCACCGAGATGACCGCGGCCATCCCCGACGATTTCCGTCTGGCCGGCGTCATTTCGTTCTCCGGCGGAGTCTTCTCCACCAAGGGCGAGTGCAAATATACGGTCCACGATCCCGCTCCTACATTCTTCCTGCACGGCGACACCGACAATCTGGTGCCCTACAACAAAATCCAGATCTTCAGGATGGGAATGTTCGGCAGCAAGCCGCTTGCAGCCGGATTCAAAGAAGCGGGCTACCCCTACTGCTTCACCACCTTCACCAACCATTCACACGAGGTTGCCGGCTTCCAGATGGAACAGTTCGACGCGGTGCTCTGGTTCATCGAAAACTATGTCTACAAGGGTGCAAAATGGCAGATCGATATGGAATTCACCAATATGGACCACAAGATCGGCAAGGTCTACGCCAATCCCCAGCAAGCCTATTCAAGCGGATTCTGACGTCAAACAATAGGTTTCTTAAATTTTATTTCTTAATTTCGGACGATTGTTTGCAATTTTTCAGAACATAAATATCATTATATGAACAACACAAAAGCTACTAACTTCAGGTGGGTGATGTGCGCCTTGCTGTTCGTTGCGACGACGGTCAACTATCTCGACCGCCAGGTGCTCTCCCTGACCTATGATGAATTTATCAAGCCGGAATTCCACTGGACAGATGCGAATTACGGTACTATCACCAGTTTCTTCTCCATCTTCTACGCTGTCGTCTGCCTTTTCGCAGGCAAGTTCGTAGACTGGATGGGAACGAAGAAGGGCTACCTGATCGCCATCGGAGTATGGTCTTTCGGTGCCGTCCTGCACGCCGCCTGCGGTTGGGCCACTGCCCTCTGCGTTGACGGTGTCGCCAATGTCGCTGCCCTGCGCGCAGTCGAGGCCGGAAGCCAGACTGCCCTGATAATCTCGACCGTCTCGATGTATATGTTTATGTTCTGCCGAGGCATTCTGGCCTTAGGTGAGTCCGGAAACTTCCCGGCTGCCATCAAGACCACGGCAGAATACTTCCCCAAGAAAGACAGGGCTTTCGCCACTTCAATCTTCAATGCCGGCGCTTCTGTAGGCGCTCTGGCAGCTCCCCTCTGCATCCCGCCGCTGGCCAAGCATCTCGGATGGGAAATGGCATTCATCATCATCGGTGCCCTCGGTTTCGTATGGATGATTTTCTGGGGCTTCCTCTATGACAAGCCCGAGAAGAGCAAACACGTGAACGCCGCCGAGCTCGATTACATCCATCAGGATGACGCTGCCGAAAAAGTGGCTGAAAAATCTGACGAGAAAACAATCTCCCTCGGACAGTGCTTCAAATACAAACAGACCTGGAGCTTCATCGTCGGCAAATTCTTCACCGACGGCGTATGGTGGTTCTTCCTGTTCTGGGCTCCTTCTTATTTCAAGAACCAGTTCGGAATCAACCCTTCCGATCCTAAGGGCCAGGCTCTGATCTTCACTCTCTACGCCATCGTGACTGTAGTTTCCATCTTCGGAGGATATCTGCCGAAGCTGTTCGTCGAGAAGAAAGGTATGCACCCCTACCCCGGCCGTATGCTCGCTATGTTGATCTTCGCATTCCTGCCCATCTCTGCGCTCCTCGCGCAGCCTCTCGGACAGATCAGCCCCTGGTGGCCTGCTATCCTCATCGGTCTTGCCGGTGCCGGACATCAGGCTTGGTCTGCAAACCTCTTCTCTACCATCGGCGATATGTTCCCGAAGGGTGCGATCGCATCAATCACCGGCATTGGAACTATGGCCGGAGGTGTCGGTTCGATGATCATCCAGAAAGTTGCAGGTAACCTCTTCACTTATGCCGAGAACGCCGGTTCAGCCTTCACCTTCCTCGGTTTCGAAGGCAAGCCCGCCGGTTACTTCATCATCTTCTGCTACTGCGCAGTCGCTTACCTCATCGGCTGGGTAATTATGAAGAGCCTCGTTCCCAAATACAAACCCATCGAGCTCTAACATTAGGATACGATTGAAATAAAAAACCTGCCGAAATAAATTCGACAGGTTTTTTATTTCAGTTCCCTGAGGGAGCACAAAAAAACGGCAGCGATTCGCTGCCGTTTTTTTCGTGCTCCCTCAGGGTCTCGAACCCTGGACCCCAACATTAAGAGTGTCGTGCTCTACCAACTGAGCTAAGGAAGCATACCCGTTTGGGACTGCAAATGTAGTCAACTTTTTCGAAGTTGCAACCGTAATATTAAAAATTGTTACATTTGTCCTGATAGTTTTTCAAGAAAATGGATTTTACCAAGGTACTTCAGAAGATTTTATCATACGCTAAAGAAGAAGCAGCCAGACTCGGCAACAACACCGTCACCACCGACCACCTGTTCCTCGGCATCCTTCGCGACGGAGATAACGATGCGATAGACACCATCAAGACTTTCGGGGGCAATCCCGACAATATAAAGGCTGAGATAGAGAGCGTAATCGGCACCCAGCAGTACATTCCCTACGACAAGGCATCGAGCGTGAAGGTCTCGAAAGATATCGAAGACGTATACCGCAACCTTTCCACGGAACTCATTGAATGCAATGCTGACAGCCCCAGGATGACCCATCTGCTGCTCGCCATCATCAAGGAATCGTACAACACCGTGACTCCCGTGCTGCGCCGCTACGGCATCACCCACGAGAGCGTGAGGAATTATGTGATGGCCGGCAACCTTTCAGCAAAGAGCCAGATGAAGGAAGATGCGGCAGAGCCCGCTCCCGCCGCCAAGCCACAGCAGGGCGCAGCCCCCAGACACGAGAAGAAAAGCACCGCCACCCTCGACAAATACGGCATCGACCTCACGGCCGAGGCTGTCAGCGGCAAGCTTGACCCTGTGGTCTGCCGTGAAAAGGAAGTGGAGCGCATATTCCAGATCCTGTGCCGCCGCAAGAAGAACAATCCTGTACTCATCGGAGATCCGGGCGTCGGCAAGTCTGCCATAGTAGAGGGTCTTGCCCAGGATATCGCCAACAAGAAAGCCCCGCTGGCCCTTCAGGACAAAAGGATTGTCAGCCTGGATATGAGCGCCATAGTGGCCGGCACTAAATACCGCGGCCAGTTCGAGGAGCGTCTCAAGACTGTCCTTGACGAAGTAAAGGCCGCCGGCGACATAATCCTTTTCGTCGACGAGGTCCATACGCTCGTGGGTGCGGGAGGCCCTGCCGGTTCATTGGATGCAGCCAATATCCTCAAGCCCGCACTCGCCCGCGGCGAGATTCAATGCATCGGAGCCACCACTCTCGACGAATACCGCGAGATCATCGAGAAGGACGGAGCGCTCGAGCGCCGCTTCCAGAAGGTTATCGTCGACCAGACCGACTTCGACCAGACCCTGCTCATCCTGCAGACCCTCAAACCGAAATATGAAGCATTCCACAATGTCGAATACACTCCTGAAGCCCTGAATGCCTGCGTCGTACTGTCGAACCGCTACATCACCGACCGCAGCCAGCCAGACAAGGCCATCGATGCGATGGACGAAGCTGCCGCCCGCTACAGCATCCGGACGGTGGACAGCCAGACATCGGCCAGGATAGACAGCGTGAACACCAAGCTGGAAGAGGTAAGGCAGCGCAAGCGCGATGCCGCCAACGGGGAGGATTTCAAGAAGGCAGCAGAACTGCGCAAGGAAGAAGTCGCCCTGGAGAATGAGCAGCAAGCCCTTGCGGCCCCTGCAGACAGCCAGCAGAAAGCCGTCGTCACCGAGCAGGACATCGCCAGCGTCATCTCAATGATGTCCAACGTGCCTGTCAGCAAGGTTTCTGAAGCCGAGACGGACAAACTCATCCAGATGGCCCCGCGCCTGAAGACGAAGATCATCGGCCAGGACGAAGCCGTAGACAAGGTGGTAAGGGCAATCCAGCGCAACCGCGCCGGCCTGCGCGACCCCAACAAGCCCATCGGAACCTTCATCTTCCTCGGCCCCACCGGAGTCGGCAAGACCCAGCTGGCCAAGAAGATTGCGGAATATATGTTCGACAGCGCCGACAACATCATCCGCATCGATATGAGCGAGTATATGGAGAAGTTCTCAGTCAGCGCCCTCATCGGTGCGCCTCCGGGCTACGTCGGCTACAACGAGGGCGGCCAGCTCAGCGAGCGAGTGCGCCGCAAGCCGTATTCGGTAGTTCTGCTCGACGAAATCGAGAAGGCCCATCCCGACATCTTCAACATCCTGCTGCAGGTGCTCGACGAAGGCCGCCTGACAGACAGCGCCGGACGCCATATAGACTTCCGCAATACCATCCTCATTATGACTTCCAACATCGGAAGCCGCGAGCTGAAAGATTTCGGCAACGGCATAGGTTTCAAGACCAGCGCCACCGACCGCAATCAGCGCAACAACGAGATAATCGAGAAGGCCCTGAACAAGAAGTTCACGCCGGAATTCCTGAACAGGATCGACGACCGCATCCTTTTCAACTCTCTCAGCGAGGAAGATATCGAGAGGATCTGCGACATCGAACTACAGGAACTGCTCGGAAGGATGAAGGCCCTCGGCTACGACATCACCATCAAGCCCGAGACCAAGCGCCTGGTGTGCGAGCAAGGCTATGACCCCGAATACGGAGCCCGCCCGCTGAAACGCGCCATCCAGAAATATATAGAAGACCCGCTGTCTGAGATGATTATCGCAGGCCAGCATCCCGAGAGCATTTAGCCCGAGTCCGTTACTCCCATTCGATAGTAGCAGGGGGTTTGGAGCTGATGTCGTAAACTACGCGGTTGACGCCTTTGACCCGGTTGATGATTTCGTTGGAAATCTTGGCCAGGAAGTCGTATGGAAGGTGGGCCCAGTCGGCCGTCATACCGTCCACCGACTCCACTGCACGCAGCGACACTACGCTCTCATAGGTCCTCTCGTCGCCCATTACACCTACTGAACGCACCGGCAGCAGCATTGCGCCGGCCTGCCATACCTTGTCGTAGAGATTGTTGTCGCGAAGGCCGCGGATGAATATGTCATCGACTTCCTGAAGTATGCGGACTTTTTCCGGAGTGACGTCCGACAGGATGCGGATGGCCAGGCCGGGGCCGGGGAAAGGATGCCTTCCCAGCAGCTCCTGCCGCATCTGCAGCTGGCGGCCTACCTTGCGCACCTCGTCCTTGAAGAGCAGTCGCAGCGGCTCGACTAGCTTCAGCTGCATATATGCCGGCAGTCCTCCGACATTGTGGTGCGACTTTATGGTGACGCTCGGTCCCTTGACCGAAGAAGATTCTATAACGTCGGGATAGATTGTGCCCTGGGCGAGCCATTTGGCGTCCTTGACAAGCGCCGCTTCGGCGTCGAAGACCTCTATGAATGTCTTGCCGATGGCCTTGCGCTTGGCTTCCGGGTCGCTGATGCCCGCCAGCACCTTGTAGAAGCGTTCCTTGGCGTCCACCCCCTTCACATTCAACCCCATATCGTGATATGACTCCAGCACGGAAGCGAACTCGTTCTTACGCAGCAAGCCATTGTCCACGAAGATGCAGTGCAGGTTGCTGCCGATGGCCCTGTGGAGCAGCATTGCGGCAACAGACGAATCTACACCGCCGGACAGGCCGAGTATGACCTTGTCGTCGCCAAGCTTCTCTCTCAGTTCCCTGACGGTGGTGTCGACAAACGAGGCCGCCGTCCAGCCCTGGTCGCAGCCGCAGATGTCTACCACGAAATTGCGCAGGATGGCAAGGCCGTCCACCGAATGGTGGACTTCGGGATGGAACTGGATGGCGTATGTGTCTTCGCCGTCAATCTTGAAGCCGGCATACCTCACATTGTCGGTCGAGCAGATGCAGCGGTAGTTTTCCGGAATTGACTCGATGGTGTCGCCGTGGCTCATCCAGACCTGGGAGCGGTCGCTCACTCCGCGCATCAGCGGGCAGTCGCGGTCTATGAACTGAAGGTTGGCACGGCCGTATTCCCGGATTTTCGACTGCTGGACTTTTCCGCCGCCCCACTTCGCAAGATACTGGGCTCCGTAGCAGATGGCAAGCAGCGGAAGCCTGCCTTTCACTGCGGAGAGGTCCGGCACGGGAGCGTCTGCTGCATTGCAGGAGTACGGACTGCCTGAGAAAATCACACCCTTGACGTCCGGTGTGAGTTCGGGAAGCTTGTTGTAGGGATGAATTTCACAATAGGTGTCCAGTTCCCTGACTTTGCGTGCGATCAACTGAGTGTATTGGGAACCGAAGTCAAGGATGATGATTGTGTCCATTGGGAGAATTGTGCGGTTTATTTGAGTTTGCGGTTCTTGTATGTCTCGATGCAGCTCGGAATCATCCTCGTATATTCCTCGTCGGTGAAGAGCGGAGACGAGATGATGAAGTCCGCCGAGGTGCGGTTCGTGGCGTAAGGGATGTTATAGAGAGAGGCCAGCCTGCTCAGGCCGAGCACGTCGTTCTGGTGTCCCTGGACGATGAGGTTGTCGCAGAAGAAAACCAGCATATCCAGCTTGCCTTCGGCGATCATCGCACCGACCTCCGCATCGCCGCCCAACGGGCCGCTGAGCAGGGCGTTCACTTGCGGGCACTCGTCGCCCAGTTTGGCGGCCAGGGCCTCCTTTATCAGCCTTCCTGTAGTGCCTGTGCAGTACAGAGTGCAGTGCTTTATGGTTTCAGCGTTATACTTGACCCAGTCTATCAACTCCTCCTTGCGGGAGTCGTGGGCTACAAATCCTATAGTTTTAATCATCTGTTTTTACTTTTTTGTTTAATCGAGACCGCAGCGGTCAGCGAGATATTCCCTGAGGTCTTTCCATTTATAATAAGGTCCGTCAAAAGTGGGGAGGCCGGGAATGACAGTCTCCTTCTCGTTGCGGAGCATCTTGACGATGACGTCACCCTGACGGTTCTTGTAGAATATCATCTGGAGGTTGCTGCCCATCGGGATGTATTCGTATGCAGGCCATTCTGCATAGGCATCCCTGAGGGAGGGAGTGGTGTCATATCCTTCGACACCGATGGTTCCGAGCAGCGGGCCGATGCCGGAGTCGTGTCCGAAGCGCAGGTCCGCACATTTGGTGCTGTTCGGCTGCAGGGCCTCGTCGGCCTTCTTGATGAAATCGAGAAGCAGCGGAACGCCGGTGATGGTGTTGTTGGGGTTGCCGCACTCCTTGCTTCTGTGGAAGGCATACATAGTGCGTGCGTTGTAGATCTTTCCGAAAGCCATTATCTCTTCGTCAGTGAAATGAGAGAACGGATCGACATCGATGTCGAGGCATTTGGCGATTGAGCTTTCTTCAAGCAGTGTGTACATAAACTTGGCCAGAGGCTCTTCTCCCAGCACCTGCTGGACTCTGCGGGTGTTCTTGAATATCTTGTTGCCGACTTTGGAACCGGAGAGCAACTCGCTGCGCATCTGCTCCAGAACGGCGTTGCTTTTCTCCTCAAGCGGGTTCTTGACAGAGTCGGGCACCGAGCGGGCCAGATAGTCTTTGTATTTGTCACCGCTGTAAAGCTGGAACCTGAGGTCCGGCTCAAGGCCTTTCAGCGTGCCGGTGAAGTTGAAGGCGCTCTGAAGCACGCGGTGCACCGGAGTGGAAACCACAAGCACGTCCCTGCGATTCTTCTGCTGGAACACTTTCTTCGCTCTTTTGTAAAGACGGCTGCTGATACCCTGGTGTTCCCGGCTTCCCACCTGCGTGAGGATACCGTCCTGCCCGGCGTGAGCTTCCTTCATTGCCATAAGGTCTCTGCGCAGTGCTTCTCCCTCGGCGGTCAGCAGGCCTTCTTCGTGCAGCTTGTCCATCATCTCGGTGGAGTGGGTATAGCGGGTGGCACCGATGAGATAACGGCTTCCGTGGCGTCCATAGTGGCTTACATAGAACGGAGTATAGCCTTTGGGAGCCTTTGTGTCGGAATATTTGGGCACAGGATAGGGATGATAGTTGCCGGCTGCATTGTAGGGGTCAGCCTTGAGCGCGTTGCTATAGGGATCTGAAGCCGCTGAAGACAGAAATACAACGACTGTCAGAGTGGCGATGAGAGAGAAAAAGCGTTTCATAATAGTATTCCGGTATGGTTTAGTTTCAGCCGCAAAGATAAGAATCTGTTGGAAAAACTATGTAAATTCGCCCCTATGAATGAGAATACACGAGAGTACGTCTATAAGCTCCGGCTCAAGGTCCGCGACTATGAATGCGACATTGAAGGTGTCGTGAACAATGCCAATTACCAGCATTATCTCGAATGCGGCCGTAATGAATTCCTGAGATCGATAGGCATCGAGTACCGGGAATGCACGGCCAACGACTGGCTGTTTATGGTATCGCGCATAGAGATGCGTTTCAAGACCCCGCTCAGGGGAGGCGAAGAGTTCGACGTGTGCGTGAATCTCAAGCGCGAAGGGGCTCGCTATATTGTCTTCGAGGATATAATAAGGGTGTCGGACGGCAAGGTTGCAGTAAATGCCGTGGTGGAATGCATAGCCGTCCACGGCGGCCGCATAGCCAAGGAAACTCCCTATGACCACCTGATGGAGCCTTTCTATATGTAGCCGCGGTGTGCGACTCCAGGCCTCTGTTCTCATTTTGAGGAAGCAAAGGCAAGGGCGGCGGCTACGAAGCGCACGAAGATGGGATGGGGTTTTTCCGGGGTGCTCTTGAGTTCGGGATGGAACTGCACGCCGATGAAGAAGGGATGGCCTGGAATCTCGACTATTTCCGCAAGGCCGCTGGCAGGGTTCACTCCGCTGACAAGCATACCGGCCTTCTCCAGCTCAGGCTCGTAAGCCGCATTGAGCTCATAGCGGTGACGATGCCTTTCCGAAATCTCCGGCTTGCCATAAATTGATGCTGCGAGGCTGCCTGGCTTCAATGTGCAGGGATATGCACCGAGACGCATCGTGCCGCCTTTGATGACTGTTTTTTTCTGGTCTTCCATCATATCGATGACAGGATGTGCCGTGCCGGGGTCTGCCTCCGTACTGTCGGCATCCTGCAGGCCAAGCACGTTGCGGGCGAATTCTATGACTGCCATCTGCATTCCGAGACAGATGCCGAAGAACGGGACGCCGTTCTCGCGGGCATAACGTACCGCGGCTATCTTCCCCTCCAGACCCCTGCTGCCGAAGCCTGGTGCTACAAGTATTCCGTCGAAACCTCCGAGCTGCTCTTCCACATTGTCGGCGTTGATGTGCTCGCTGTGCACTGTATGCACGTGAACCTTGCAGTCGTTGGCCGCACCAGCGTGGATGAACGATTCCAGAATAGACTTGTAAGCATCCTGCAACTCCACGTATTTGCCTACCAGGGCGATGTCTACATCGTGGGAATGATGGAACATACGATGCAGATAATTGTTCCAGGAAGAAAGGTCGGCAGCCGGCAGGTCAAGACCGAAGTGTCTCACTATTATGTCATCGAGACCTTGCCTGTGCATATATACCGGAACCTGATATATGCTCTTCGCATCGACTGAAACTATCACGTGCTCAGAAGATATGTTGCAGAACATAGCAATCTTGCGACGCATATCGGCCGGAACTGCACGTTCGCTCCGGCACACGATCACGTCAGGACGGACGCCGTTCTGCTGAAGCTGGCGGACCGAGTGCTGCGTCGGTTTCGTCTTCAGTTCCTTGGCAGCCTTCAGATAAGGAATCAGCGTAAGGTGCACCGACATACAGTCTTCCCGCGGCAGCTCCCACTGCAGCTGGCGTACGGCTTCGATGTAAGGAAGAGACTCTATGTCTCCCACGACACCGCCTATCTCCGTTATGACCACGTCATACTCCCCGGTCTTGCCGAGCAGCAGCATCCGGCGTTTTATCTCGTCGGTGATGTGCGGAATGATCTGCACAGTCTTGCCAAGATATGCCCCTTCCCTCTCCTTCTCTATGACAGTCTTGTAAATGCGACCGGTAGTCACGTTGTTGGCCTGGGACATACTCACGTTCAGAAAACGCTCGTAGTGGCCGAGGTCGAGGTCGGTCTCCGCCCCGTCGTCAGTCACATAGCATTCGCCGTGTTCATAAGGATTCAGGGTCCCGGGGTCGACGTTGATGTACGGGTCGAACTTCTGGATGGTTACCCTCAGGCCCCGTGTCTGGAGCAGTTTTGCGATCGATGCTGCAAGTATGCCCTTCCCGAGAGATGAAGTCACTCCGCCCGTTACGAAAATATATTTAGTCCTCATAGCTGTTCAGTTTAAATTCAGACGATGCTTTTATGCTGATATCTTCCGTGGTCATTGTGCAGAACGCTTTGACGAAGGCCGTGGCGAGCCGTGCGTTGGTAAACAGCGGAACATTGAAATCCACAGCCGCACGCCTTATCTTGTAGCCGTTCTCCAGCTCCGTGGCAGTATAGTTCTTAGGAATATTGATAACCATCTTCACCTTGCGGCTGCGGATCAGCTCCAGCGCAGATTCATATTCAAAATCGAGGCTTTCGCTCTCCTCGTCGGGCCAGAGGGCCCTGAGAGCCTCAACACCGTTGTCCTCCAGATGCCGCTGCGTGCCCTTGGTCGCATATATGGTATAGCCCTTGGCGGCCAGCAGCCTGCAGGCTTCCAGCAGATCCGCTTTCTGAAGAGCGTCACCCGAAGAAATCAGCACCGGACCGTCAGGCACAGTATATCCCACTGACTCGACAGCCTTGAGCAGGGCATCATTCAGGTCATCACCCATACAGCCGGCCTCACCGGTAGAAGCCATATCCACACCCAGCACCGGATCTGCCCTCAGAAGGCGCGCAAATGAGAACTGCGAGGCCTTGACACCGACATAATCGAAGTCGAAATCATCCTTGTGGACTGGTTTCGGGTGCTCTCCCAGCATAGCCTGGGTTGCCAGCTCTATCATATTCACTTTCGACACCTTCGACACGAAGGGGAAACTGCGCGAGGCCCTGAGGTTACACTCTATGACCTTGACGAAATTATCCTTCGCCAGGAACTGGATATTGAAAGGTCCGGTTATGTTCAAGGCACCTGCAATCTTGCCGGCAATGGTCTTGAGCCGCTTCATCGTGGCCAGATAGATCTTCTGCGCAGGAAAGACTATCGTCGCATCTCCGGAATGTACGCCGGCGAACTCCACGTGCTCGGATATGGCGTAGGCCAGGATGCGGCCCGAGTCGGCAACGGCATCGAACTCTATCTCCTTGCAGCGCTGCATAAACTCGCTAACCACTACCGGGTGCTGCTGTGAGACCTCAACCGCCATAGAGAGGAAGTTGTCGAGTTCTGAAGAATCGTAGCAGACGTGCATTGCCGCACCGCTGAGCACATAGGAAGGCCTTATCAGCACCGGATAGCCTACCCTTTCGATGAAGCCGTCAAGTTCCTGCCGGCTGGTCAGTTCCATCCACTGCGGTTGGTCGATGCCCAGTGCATCCACGATTGAAGAGAACTTGTGCCGGTCCTCCGCCCTGTCGATATCGCCCGCACTGGTGCCGAGAATAGGAACTTTATGCGCATCGAGACGCACCGCCAGATTGTTGGGAATCTGGCCTCCTACTGACACGACTGTCCCGTGCGGCCGCTCAAGCTCGCAGATGTCCAGCACTCTTTCCAGTGTGAGCTCTTCGAAATAGAGTCTGTCGCAGATGTCATAGTCCGTAGAGACTGTCTCGGGGTTATAGTTGATCATTACACCTCTCCATCCAGCTTTGCGGATGGTCTGAAGAGCTGTTACGGAACACCAGTCGAACTCCACTGAAGAGCCGATGCGGTACGCACCGGAACCGAGTACGATCACGGACTTGCCGTCATCTTCAAAGCTGATATCGTCGTAGCTGCCGTTATATGTCAGGTAAAGATAATTTGTGCGGGCAGGGAACTCTGCAGCCAGAGTGTCTATCTGCTTCACGCAGGGAACGATACCACGGCTCTTGCGCCAGAAACGGACCTTGTCCTGGTCCTGCTCGGCGACGAAGTCCCCTTTGTAGAGGGCGCGGGCTATCTGATGGTCCGAAAACCCCTGGCGCTTCGCCTGCAGCAGGAGCCAGTCAGGCAGTTCGCTGCAGTCGCCGTACGCCGCCAGTTCAACACCAGTGTCGAAGATGTTGCGCAACTTATGGAGGAACCACGAGTCGATACGCGTCAGTTCGTGTATCCTTTCGATAGAGTATCCTGCGGCAAACGCATCTGCTATGGCAAATATCCTTGTGTCGTCAGGTTCTTTCAGTGCAGCATCCAGATCGTCGGCAGCAGCAGCCTTGTTCATCACGAAGCCGTGAGCTCCCTGTCCGATCATCCTCAGTCCTTTTTGCAGAGCTTCCTCGAAGTTGCGGCCTATGGCCATCACCTCTCCCACACTTTTCATACTGGAGCCTATCTTGCGGCTCACACCTTGGAACTTGCGCAGGTCCCAGCGCGGAATCTTGCAGACTATATAGTCCAAAGCCGGCTCAAAGAAGGCCGGAGTGCACTTAGTTACCGCATTGTCAAGCTCGTACAAGCCATAGCCGAGACCCAGTTTGGCTGCGATGAAAGCCAGCGGATAACCCGTCGCTTTTGAGGCGAGGGCCGAAGACCGGCTCAAACGGGCGTTCACTTCGATAACCCTGTAGTCATCGCTGTCCGGATCGTAGCCGTACTGCACGTTGCATTCACCTACTATGCCGAGATGCCTCACTATCTTGATTGCAGTGTCCCTCAGCAGGTTGATGTCGTGGTTGTTGAGCGTCTGGCAAGGAGCCACGACTATGCTTTCCCCCGTGTGTATGCCCAGAGGGTCGAAATTTTCCATATTGCAGACAGTGATGCAGTTGTCGTAGCAGTCCCGCACCACTTCGTATTCCACCTCCTTCCAGCCCTTGAGTGATTTCTCCACCAACACCTGGGGAGAGTATGCAAAGGCTTTCCCTGCCTGAATGTCGAGTTCAGCCTCGTCGTTGCAGAAACCGCTGCCCAGGCCTCCGAGCGCATAGGCCGAGCGCAGTATCACCGGATAACCAATCTCAGCGGCGGCTTCGCGCGCGCTTTCAATACTTTCAACAGCGTGGGAACGGATAATGCTGACGCCTATTTCCTCCATACGATGCGCAAAGGCATCCCTGTCTTCGGTATCGATTATGGCCTGCACAGGCGTACCGAGTACGCTCACGCCGTATTTTTGCAGCACTCCGCTGCGGTCCAGCTCCACTCCGCAGTTCAGGGCGGTCTGCCCGCCGAAGGTCAGCATTATGCCGTCAGGCCGCTCCTTCTCAATCACCCTCTCCACGAAATATGGAGTCACCGGCAGCAGATAGACGCTGTCCGCAACGCCTTCCGAAGTCTGAACGGTCGCTATGTTGGGATTGATGAGGACTGTCTCAATGCCTTCCTCCGACAAGGCCTTCAAAGCCTGGCTGCCGCTGTAGTCAAATTCCCCTGCCTGTCCTATCTTCAGCGCTCCGGACCCGAGCAAAAGCACTTTATTGAACTTTTTCATAGCATCGACACAAAACGGTTGAACAGATACATTGTGTCAAGAGGGCCGCTGGAGGCCTCCGGATGGAACTGGACGGAAAAGAAGGGCTTGCTGCAGTGCCGGATACCTTCGTTGGTGGCGTCGTTCAGGTTGATGAAATATGGTTCCCATTCTGCCGGAAGCGTTTTTTCATCGACAGCATAACCGTGATTCTGGGAAGTGATGAAACAATGATCACTGCCGACCATTCTTACGGGCTGGTTGTGCCCGCGATGTCCATATCTCAGTTTGTATGTCTTTGCTCCGGCCGCCTTGGCCAGCAACTGGTTTCCCATACAGATGCCGAAAACAGGCCTGCCGCTTTCCATCGCCTGACGGATATGCTCCACTGTGATGCCGCAAAGGTCGGGATTGCCGGGCCCGTTCGAAATGAACAGTCCGTCATAGCCGTTCATAGTCCTGTCCGCATTGAAATCATAATCCCACGGCACTCTGACTACCTCAACGCCGGTTTTCAGAAGGCAGCGGATTATGTTGTGCTTTACTCCGCAATCTACCAGAACCACCTTTTTGCCCGCACCTTCGCGATAACGGATAACGTGGCTGCACGACGCCGCAGCCACGAGGTTTGTAGCGTTCGGATCTTCGAAATCCGGCGCAGCTTCATTTTCCGGTACCAGACGGCCGAGCATCGACCCGTTTTCTCGCAGGACCTGTGTCAGACGACGCGTGTCGACCCCCCATATTCCAGGTATGCCCTGGTCCCAGAGCCATTGGTCAAGACTGAGAGCAGCGCTCCAGTGGCTGTAGTCGAAAGAAAGGTCGGATACGATAAGGGCGCGGACGTGTATCCTTTCGGATTCGAAAGACGACTGAAGTCCGTCAGCATCGGGATGAACGGCAGGGACTCCGTAATTACCTATAAGGGGATATGTCACGCACAGCATCTGACCTTCGAAAGACGGGTCTGTCAGCGTCTCCGGATAGCCCACCATAGCCGTTGAGAAGACTGTCTCTCCCCGTGCGGACGCCATAGCGCCGAAAGCGTAACCGGGAAACACCATTCCGTTTTCCAATTCCAGCCTGCAAGTCTTGAATTCCGAGTATCTCATCTCTAGGGGCTATTCAACAGTCACACTTTTTGCCAGATTGCGGGGCATATCTACATCCAGGCCTTTCAGCACAGCTATGTGGTATGCCAGCATCTGCAACGGCAGCACGCTGAGCAGAGGGGCCAGCAGCGCCAGGGTGGGCGGCACTTCGACGGTGTCGCGGGCTATGGTCCTGACTTCCTCGTCACCTTCGGTCACTATGGCCAGGATACGCCCGTTGCGCGCCTGCACTTCCCTCATATTGCTGATGATTTTCTGATACAGCTGGTGATGGGTGGCAAGGAAAACTATCGGCATATCGGCATCCACAAGGGCTATGGGACCGTGCTTCATTTCGGCCGCAGGATAGCCTTCGGCGTGTATATAGCTTATCTCCTTGAGTTTCAAAGCTCCTTCAAGGGCTACAGGATAATTGTAACCGCGGCCCAGATAGAGGAAATTGCTGGCATAGGTATAAATCTTGGAAAGGTCCTTGATGCGCTCGTTCGTCTCGAGGGTCTTTTTCATCTTGTCCGGAATAGCCGCCAGCTCGCTGATAGTCCTGCAGTATTCCTTCTTGTCGAGGGTGCCGAGTTCCAGACCGAGGGCCAGAGCCAGCATCACAAGCACGGCCACCTGACCGGTGAAGGCCTTGGTAGAGGCGACTCCCAGTTCGGGGCCGACGTGGATATATATTCCGGTATCTGATTCACGGGCTATGCTGCTGCCCACAACGTTCACTATACCGAACACCAGTGCTCCGGCCTGCTTGGCCAGTTCTATAGCGGCAAGTGTATCCGCCGTCTCGCCGCTCTGGCTGATAGCGATGACCACGTCCTCAGGTTCAATCACAGGATTGCGGTAGCGGAATTCAGAAGCATACTCTACTTCTACGCGACGGCGGCAGAGCTGCTCGATGAGCTGTTTTCCTATGAGGCCTGCGTGCCAGCTGGTGCCACAAGCCACAATGATTATGTTCTTGGCGTTGACCAGCCTGTCGTGGCACTGGTTCAAAGAGGAGAGCACGATTCGGTTGTCTTCTTCCCTATCTCCGAGTATTACCCGTCCCCGCATACAATCACGCAGGCAGTCGGGCTGCTCAAAAATCTCCTTCAGCATAAAATGCGGGAAGCCTCCTTTGCTGAGCATCGATATGTCGACATCCACCTCGTGGACGGTGACATTTGCCTTGGAGCCGCCAAGGTCGGTAAGGACTATATCCTGGCCGGGGCGGACATCTGCAATCTGACCGTCATCCAGATAGACAACCTTATGGGTGTATTCTATCATCGGGGTTGCGTCGCTGGCGATGAAATATTCTTCCTCGTCCTTGCCGATGCCTATTACGAGAGGGCTTGCCTTGCGGGCCGCTACTATATGGCCTGGATCCTCACGTTCGGTCACAGCTATTGCATATGCTCCGTAGCAGCGTCCCAGCGCACTGCGGACGGCTTCGACCAGTACGTGGCCGTTGGATTTGTAATAGTAATCAACCAGCTGGACCAGCACTTCCGTGTCCGTGTCGCTGGTGAAGACATAGCCGCGCTCCAGCAGCTGGTTCTTGATGACCTGGTAATTCTCTATGATGCCGTTGTGCACTATCGCAAGGTTGCCGCTCATAGACACGTGGGGATGGGCATTGGCCGTACAGGGATCGCCGTGGGTCGCCCAGCGGGTGTGGGCTATGCCGCAGCTGCCGCTGGTGTCCTGCCCGGCGGCCAGTGCTTTCAGTTTGCTCACCCTGCCCTCCGACTTTATGATTTCCATATTGCCGGTGTGGCCATAGGCCGATTCGTGCTTCAGAATGCACACTCCGGCGCTGTCATAACCTCTGTATTCCAGTTTTTCCAATCCTTCGATCAATATCGGGAAGGCCTGTCTGCCTCCAACGTATCCTACAATTCCGCACATAAACTTTGTTTTATTATCTTGTTATTTGCCCCGTGGAGGGCTGTCGGGTATTTGCCGTCAAAACAAGCAAGACAAAGGTCGCTCAGGCGGCCTGCTGCTTTCATTCCATTTTCTGACAGGAAGCAGAGCGAGTCCGCACCTATCATCGCCCTTACTTCATCAACCGGGTGGTGGGCGCTGATAAGCTCATCCCGGCTCTTTATATCAACTCCATAAAAACACGGGAAACGAAGCGGTGCACTGGCGATTCGGACGTGGACTTGCGAAGCCCCGGCCTCCCGCAGCATCCTCACAATCCGCATCGAGGTCGTCCCCCTCACTATGGAATCGTCTATCAAGACCACTCTTTTATCCTTGACGACACTTTTCACCGCCGACAGTTTCATCCTTACGCCCTTGTCCCGGAGTTCCTGCGACGGAGCAATGAAAGTCCGTCCCACATATTTGCTCTTGATTAGCCCCATCTCATATGGCAACCCGCTTGCCTCGGCATATCCCATTGCGGCACTCAAACTGCTGTCAGGCACTCCTACGACAATGTCGGCATCAGCAGGCGCCTCTTCGAAAAGCAGTTTGCCGGATTCTTTGCGATAAGAATGGACGTTGCGTCCTTCGATGTCGCTGTCCGGCCGTGAGAAATATACATATTCCATTGCGCACATCGCGTGGCGGCACTTATCACAGAAAAAGTTGCTCCGCAGCCCGTGGCGGTCTATGGTAACTATCTCACCAGGCTCAACATCCCTGAGGAAAGTGGCTCCGATTACATCGAAAGCGCAGGTTTCGCTCGCCACTACGTAACCTCCGTTCTGCAGACGACCCAGTGACAGCGGCCGCAGCCCGTTGCTGTCGCGGCAAGCGTAGATTCTGTTCGAGGTCATAACCAGGAAGGCGAATGCTCCCTCAATCTGCCGCAGGGCTTCGATGAGATTATAAATCCTGGGCTGCTTCTTCCGGTCAGGAACTTTCTTGATGAGATGAGCCAGTATCTCGCTGTCGGAAGAGGTCTGGAAAAGGCTTCCGCTATCCTCCAGACTGCTGCGCAGCTGGGCATAGTTCACGAGGTTGCCGTTATGAGCCAGCGCAAAATCGCCTGTACCGTGTCTGAACATAAAAGGCTGGACATTCTCGATGACACCGGCCCCTGTAGTAGCATATCTCACGTGGCCTATCGCCATACTGCCTTTCAGCCTTGATATCCTTGCTTCGTCGAAAACTTCATGGACAAGTCCCTCTCCTTTGATGCAGCACAGCTTGCCTGAATCATCCGCAGTAACAATCCCGCATCCTTCCTGGCCACGGTGCTGCATAGAATGCAGGCCGTAGTAGGTCATTCCGGCAGCATCCGAAGATCCGAAGATCCCGAATACTCCACATTCTTCACGCAAGGATATGTCTCTTATGTCTTCCATCAGCGTCTATAGGCTGCATTGTGCATCTGTACTGCACGTCCGCTGGGGTCGTTCCTGCCGACGAATGCCGCATCCCACTTCAGAGCTTCGGCCGTAGAGCAGGCCACGCTCGGGACGCTCGGGACAGACCTCGCCGCTGATTCACTCGGGAAATGCGCTGCAAATATACTCCGATAATAGTATTCTTCTTTATTTCTTGGAGGATTTATGGGGAAACGCTCCGCAGCTGCCGCCATCTGGTCGTCTGAAACCTGCGTCTCGACAAGGGCTTTCAGGCTGTCGATCCAGGAATAACCTACTCCGTCTGAGAACTGTTCCTTCTGACGCCACAGTATGCTTTCCGGCAGCATATCGGCAAAGGCATCCCTGAGTATCCGCTTTTCGATGACTTCTCCAGGGCACATCTTCGCCTTCGGGTCGAGCCTCATCGCCACATCCAGGAACTCCTTGTCAAGGAAAGGCACTCTGCCCTCGACTCCCCAGGCCATCAGCGATTTGTTGGCCCTCAGGCAGTCATACAGATGCAGTTTCCCCAGTTTGCGGACCGTTTCTTCGTGGAACGCCCTGGCATCCGGAGCCTTGTGGAAGTACAGATAGCCGCCGAACACTTCGTCGGCACCTTCCCCGCTCAGGACCATCTTGATGCCCATACTCTTGATCACCCTTGCCAGCAGGAACATCGGCGTGCTGGCACGTACAGTCGTGATATCATAGGTCTCAATATGATAGATTACATCCTTGAGAACATCGAGACCTTCCTGCACGGTATAGTTTATCTCGTGATGGACAGTGCCGATGTATTGCGCCACCTCTCTGGCTCTCTCCAGATCCGGAGCTCCCTTGAGACCGATGGCAAATGAATGCAACTGAGGCCACCACGCGTCGTGTGCGTCGTCTGTCTCTATACGTTTGCGGGAGTATTTCTTTGCGATTGCAGATATTATCGAACTGTCAAGACCGCCGGAGAGCAGCACACCATAAGGCACGTCGCTCATCATCTGGCGCTTCACTGCCGACAGAAGAGATACTCTCAGGTCATCTATGTCTACAGGATTGTCCTTGACGGCATCGTATTCCATCCAATCCCGCTTGTACCAACGCCTCATCTGTCCTTCCTTGCTGCTGTAGCAGTATCCCGGAGGGAACGGACGGTAGGTGTCGCACTGCCCTTCGAGAGCCTTCAGTTCGCTGGCCACATAGACCATCCCTGCTGCGTCCGAACCGATGTAAAGGGACTCTACGCCTATGGGGTCGCGGGCAATCAGGAAAGAATCGTCAGTCTCATCATACAGCGCAAAGGCGAAAATGCCGCTAATGTCCTCAAGAAAGTCTATGCCTTTCTTGTGGTACAGGGCAAGAATCACTTCGCAGTCGCTGCCGGTCTGAAATTCATATTCATCCTTGAGTTGTTCCCGGATAGCCTGGTGGTTGTATATCTCACCGTTCACTGCGAGCACCTGCTTGCGGTCCGGGGAAAACAGTGGCTGCCGTCCGGACTGCGGATCGACGATGGAGAGTCGCTCGTGAGTCATAATGCAGCTTCCGCCGCAATAAATACCGCTCCAGTCCGGGCCCCTGTGGCGAAGCCTGCGGGACATCTCGAGGGCTTTCTCCCTTAGTTCAGGAGTCTGTTCCTTTACATTGAATATCGCTGTTATTCCACACATAACTACCTGCTCTTAAGGTAAGTATCAATCTGTGATGCTGTATTCCTGCCCGAAGCCAGGGCACGCACTACGAGGCTGGCACCGCTGGCGGCGTCTCCCGCCAGGAAGACGTTATCGGCGAGAGGCTTGTGCTCCGGCTTGAGGAAACCCATCGCCAGCAGGGCCATATCGCATTCTATTATCTCTTTGTTGCCGTCGAGTTTCATCAACGGACGTCCGCCGGCCGGGTTCGGCTCCCATATCACACCTTCAACCTCAACGCCGGTCAACTTGCCGTCCTTGCCGATAAACTTGTTGGAATTCAGCAGCCAGCGGCGTGTACAACCTTCGTGGTGCGATGAACTGGTCCTTTTGATGTTGGGCCACATCGGCCACGGCGTTGCCGGGTTATAGCCCTCGGGAGGCTCCGGCATAATCTCTATCTGGCAGACGGAAGTTGCACCCTGGCGGATGACAGTGCCTATGCAGTCGGACCCTGTGTCGCCACCTCCAATTACAAGCACTTTCTTTCCTTTGGCGCTGACTCGTTCTTCGTCGCTGAACTGTTGCCCGGCCAGCACACGGTTCTGCTGTCCAAGCAGCTCCAGGGCGAAATAGACGCCCTTCAGCTCGCGTCCTTCTATCTTCAGGTCGCGGGCAGTCGGAGTACCGGTGCAGATGGCATATGCGTCGTAACCTTCCGGAAGCTTGTCTTCTTCAACGGTATGGCCGTAGAGGAATTTGATGCCTTCGGCTTCCATCAGTTTTATGCGCCTGTCTATTACGGACTTGTTGAGCTTGAAGTTGGGAATGCCGAAGCGCAGCAAGCCGCCTGCCGCCTCATTCTTGTCGTAGACTGTCACCTCATATCCCATCTTGTTCAACTGGCTTGCGACTGACAATCCTGAAGGACCGGCTCCTATGACTGCCACCTTCATCCCGTTGCGCGCATACTCGTTGACAGGCACGTATCCTTCGAGGAACGCCCTTTCGATTATGGCACATTCGTTCTCCCGACAGGTCACCGGCTCTGAGATGGTAAGATTCAAAACGCAGCTCTTCTCGCAGAGTGCAGGACAGATGCGGCCGGTGAACTCCGGAAAATCGTTTGTAAGAGAGAGTATCCTGTAGGCCTTCTCCCATTCGCCTCTGTAGAGGGCATCCTGCCATTCCGGCTGTTTGTTGCCAAGGGGGCAGGCCCAGTGGCAGAACGGCACTCCGCAGTCCATACAGCGGGATGCCTGCAGCTGACGGTCCCTTGAATTGAGGGTCTGCTCAACCTCTCCGTAATCGCGGATGCGGTCTTCTACGGCCCTGTAGCCAGCCTCTATGCGAGGCACACTCATAAATGCTTTAGGATTTCCCATAACGTCATTCTGCTTTAATTTCGGCAAGTTTATCCTGCAACTTGCGCAACTGTTCTTCCTTCAAAACCCTCTTGTATTCAATCGGGATAACCTGTATGAATTCGCCGGCATAGTGATTCCAGTCGTCGAGCATAGTGCGCGCCAGCTTAGAGCCCGAATAGAGCCAGTGGCGACGGATGAGGTCGTGCAGCTCGTTGCGGTAGCCGGACTCTTCGATGAGGCTGAGTTCGACCATATCCATATTGCAGAAATAGTCGAACTTGTGGGCGGGATCCCAGACATAGGCGATACCGCCGCTCATACCTGCTGCGAAGTTGCGGCCGGTCGAGCCAAGCACAACCACCCTTCCGCCGGTCATATACTCGCAGCAGTGGTCCCCGGCGCCTTCGACAACGGCGATGGCGCCCGAGTTGCGGACAGCGAAACGCTCGCCCACGCAGCCGTTGATATACATTTCGCCTGCAGTGGCTCCATAGAGACCGGTATTGCCAGCGATCATATTCTTCTCGGCCACATACGTACTGCGCATCGGAGGCATTATAGCTATCCTTCCGCCGGACAGTCCTTTGCCGAAATAGTCGTTGGTCTCGCCTTCAAGCTTAAGGTTCACACCTTTTGCGAGAAAAGCGCCGAACGACTGGCCGGCCGAGCCCTTGAAGTAGATGTTTATCGTAGAATCCGGCAGACCGTCGGCGCCGTATTTCTCCGCTATCATACCCGAAAGCATAGTGCAGCAGGCGCGGTCGGTGTTGTGGATGTCGAGATTCAGGTTGACTTCCCTGCCGCTTTCGAGAGCGGCTTGTGAAGCTGCGATTATCTCGCGGTCCTTGACGCTGCCAACTGCGGTGAAAGGTCTTCCGTCCCAGTGCAGGTCGTGGCTATCCACACGGTGGAGAAGCCTGCTGAAATCGAGGGTAGACTGTTTTGAGCCGGCCGGCAGAGGCTTCATCTCCACCAGGTCGGTGCGCCCGATGATGTCGTCCAGCTTGCGGAAGCCCATTTCTGCGAGATATTCACGCACCTCCCTTGCAAGGAAGGTGAAATAGTTCACGATGTATTCGTAGCGGCCGCGGAATCGCTTGCGCAGTTCGGGATCCTGGGTGGCCACTCCGACCGGGCAGGTGTTGGTATTGCACTTGCGCATCATCACGCAGCCAAGCACAATCAGAGGCAGAGTGCCGAAGCCGAACTCGTCGGCTCCCAGCAGGGCCATCAGGATGACGTCCCGTCCGTCCTTGATCTGTCCGTCTGTCTGAAGGCGTACCTTGCCGCGAAGACCGTTCAGGGCGAGAGTCTGCTGTGCTTCCGCAAGCCCGATTTCGGGAGAGATGCCGGCGAAGCGCATAGACGATACCGGAGATGCTCCTGTTCCACCCTCGGCGCCTGATATGACGATGATGTCGGCATTGGCCTTGGCCACTCCGGCCGCCACTGTACCCACTCCGCTCTCAGCCACCAGCTTCACGCTGACCGCAGCCTTCGGATTGACGTTCTTCAGGTCGAAGATGAGCTGCGAGAGGTCCTCGATAGAATAGATGTCGTGATGAGGCGGAGGAGAGATCAGCGAGATTCCCGGGATCGAGTTGCGGGTCTTGGCGATGATCTTGTCAACCTTGAAGCCCGGAAGCTGGCCGCCTTCACCGGGTTTTGCTCCCTGGGCCACCTTGATCTGAATCTCCTGGGCATTGACGAGATATTCTGCGGTCACGCCGAAACGGCCGGAAGCTATCTGCTTGGTCTTCGAGCACAGAGATATTCCGTCCACCTCGCTGTGATAGCGGGCGTTGTCCTCGCCGCCCTCACCGGTGTTGCTGCGGGCGCCGAGCTTGTTCATTGCCAGTGCGATGGCCTCGTGAGCTTCAATCGAAATTGCTCCGAACGACATAGCTGCCGTCACGAAGTGCTTCACTATGCTTTCCTCGGGTTCGACCTCCTCTATCGGCAGAGGTTTCGCAGCCTTCCTGAAATCCATAAAGTCGCGCAGGAACGCGGGCTGCGGCTTGTTGTCGACATAGTTGACGAACTCTTTATATTTCTTGTAGTCGCCTGTGCGGGTCGCAATCTGCAGGGTAGCGATAGTCTCAGGATTCCAGGCGTGCTGGATGCCGTCCTTGCGGTAAGCGAACAGGCCGGTGTTGGGCAGCAGAGAATCCGCTCCGGCCTTCTGGCCGGCTTCCATCAGGCGCACTGCGTCTGCAGCGACCTCCTTGAGGCCGATGCCTCCCACCGTCGACACGTCGGTGCCGAAATAGCTATGCAGCAGGGA
>JAEEGL015737186.1_pt1 | contig 26788 bp, 30 predicted proteins | sample 9134231 | NCBI WGS metagenome assembly JAEEGL01 (sample SAMN16246548, study PRJNA631951) | gut metagenome | biome: gut microbiome; feature: rumen; material: fiber-attached | host: Bos | place: Iran: Karaj | collected 2018-10 | reverse complement strand
GCCATTTCTAATTTTAGATGAAGCTACATCTAATGTCGATACAAGAACAGAAGAGTTAGTTGCTAAAGCTATGGATAAACTTGCTAAAGGAAAAACTTCATTCATCATTGCGCATCGTCTATCTACAATTAAAAATGCTGATTTAATCTTAGTTATGAAAGATGGTAATATTGTAGAACAAGGTAGTCACAATGAATTAATAAAATTAAATGGATTTTATGCAGAACTTTATAATTCTCAATTTGAGAATTAGAAGTTCTTTTTTTATATTTTAATGCATATATATAAATGGGTGATAATTATGGAAAGGGACGCATTAAATAAGACAGAATCATCTATAACTATAAATGATAGAAAAAGTATTATTGTAACTGGTGTTAAAAAAATAGATAGTTTTAGTTCACAAGAATTTTTAATGGAGACTACATTAGGTAATTTATCTATTAAAGGTGTTGAGTTAGAAATAGTTAAATTAGATACTTATCAAGGTAATGTAGCAATTAAAGGTGTTATAAATAGTGTGATTTATAAAGAAGATAATCATAAGAAAGAAGAAAGTATTTTTACTAAATTATTTAAATGAGTTTAAATCTTCAAATCATATCTTTAGTATATTCCTTTATTTATGGTATTATCTTTTATTTTTTAGTACTTATAAATAAAAAATATTTATATGATAATAAATATGCTTTTCTTATAGATATATTATTTATTATAGATAATGTATTATTATACTTTATTATTTTAAGGTATATTAATAATGGAGTCTTCCATATATATTTTTTAGTTATGTTAATACTTGGTTATATCTTGGTTTATTATATAGACAAAAAATGTCATAATTGATATAATTTATATGGTGATACTATGGTATTTAAAAATAGGAAAACACGTATATTAGTACTTGGTATAGTTTCTTTAACATGCTTTGTTTTATTATGCGCGAATGTATTTACATATACTTATAAAATAGTAACACTAAGTAAGAAAGAAAAAGAGTTGACTTTAAGACTTAATGAATTAAAAGAGTTAAAAGATTCTTTAGATACGGAAATAGAAAAACTACATGATCCAGAATATATTGAGCGTTTTGCAAGAGAAAAATACTTATATACTAAACATAATGAATATGTTATTAAAGTTCATGATGAATATGTATATAATGTTAGTGAACTTGAAGATACGGAAAAAGAAATTGATGGTTTAAGTAAAACGCGTATATATATTGTTATATTATCTTTAGGTGGGGTAGTAGGACTTGCGTTATTTGCAAGAACAAAAAGATCATAATTTTGTTATGATTTTTTATTTTGAAAAGATTTAAAAATATTGTATAATTAAAATAGGAGTGATGATATGAATTCTTTAGAATTATTAAAAGAATATGATAAATGTACTGAAGAGTGGATGGATAAAGAAGCAAAGTTAGCTAATTTTATTGAAAAGTGGTTATATAAAGAAATTGATATGCCGGTTATGGAAGCTCAAGAAGTTTTTAATACGGCAATTAAACAAGTAGAAGAAAAAAGATTAGAAGCTAATCAAACTTTATCAAAATATTTGATTACCAAAAATAAAGAGGTATCAGGGGATTATTTATCTACTTCTATTTCATATTTAGCTAAACAGCATGGGAAAGATACGATAAAGCCTTTTGTAGAAAAAGAAAATATGACACAAAGCGAGATTGAAAGAGGAAGACAACTATATAATATAAAGTTGCGTGTTATGCGAAAAGAAATTGATATACCTAAAGCAGCAGAATTACTTAAGGTCGTTAACGATACATATGGTGTTAATGATATTACAGAAGAATCTGTCTTAGATATGTTAAACGGATTAAAGTTTTAAAAAAAATCATAATTAATTATGATTTTTTATTTTTCAAAAAGTTTTTTAATTTTATATCCTCTTACTAATGCGACGATATTTTTAGGAAAACGTCTAACCATTTTATTATAATCAGTTGCAATATCATTATAATATTTTTTAAATGATGTTGCTTCGTTTTCTGTTTCACTAATACCTATATCGATACTTTTATATTGTTCGATATTCTTTAAATCAGGGTATTTGTTTATTAATTCTTTTAATTCTGCTAATGCAATTAATAATTCATTATTTAGTTCAAACATATCCATTTTTTTAGAACGTGATTTTTTAATATTTTCTAATGGCTTAACTTCTTCGGTATTATCTTTTATTATAGGTATACATTTATTTAATAAGTCATATCTTTTTCTAAGCACGGAAAAGATATTTGCTTCTGCTTCGTTTAATCTAATAATGTTAATTTGAAATTTGGTATCAAACATCATACCAATTATAATTAATATGCATATAACAATACCTATTGTTAAAGTTATTTCTAAAACTGTCATACTATCACCATATTAATTATAGCAATAATTTATTAAATTTACAATCTAGTTAGGTATAAAAGTATTACTATAATTAACATATTCATCAAATGTAATGAAATCTACATATATCATTAAAAGTAAATACCATTTACCTGTTACAGGATCACTTAAAATAATATGATCTTTTCCTGCTTGTTCAATAATTCCTTTAAATTCTCTATCTTTAAATTCTTGTGAATCAGGGAAAGTCATATGAATAGTTGCTTTTTTGCCTTTATTTAATCTTAAAATGTTTTCAATGTAAGATTGTTCTAAAGGTAGGTCCATATTATATGGATAGTTCATTTAATCATCTCCTATAAATATATATTTATAAATATAAAAAATATGATATAATTAATTTAGGTGATAATATGAAAGTAAGCGTTGGAATATCTGCACGTCATATACATTTGGATGAAGAAACATATAAAATTTTATGTGGTGATAAAAAAATTGTTAATGTAAAAAATATTAATCAACCAGGTATGTTTGTAACTGATGATTATTTTACTATTGAAGGAGATAAAGGATCCATTAGTAACGTTAGATTAATTGGACCATTAAGAAGTTATAACCAAGTAGAAATATCTTTAACTGATGCATATAAATTAGGTGTTAATCCACCTGTTAGGACATCTGGAGATTTAGAAGGATCAGCACCAATTAAAATAACGGGCCCTTGCGGAAGTGTATATTTACCTTATGGTTGTATAATTGCGGATAGACATATTCATTTAACTAAGGAAATGCAGAAATTTTATCATTTGGAAGGTAAAGATAAAGTTAATGTATTAGTAAATACTTTAAAAGGTGGCGTTATGTTTAACGTTGATTTGAAGATTAGTGATGAAGCTTATTTTGAGATGCATATTGATTTGGATGATGCCAATGCATTTATGTTAAAACAAGGTGATATTGTAGATATAATTGAATAATTATATCTTTTTTTTAATATTTATGGTAAACTATTATTATAGAGGGGTAGCTAAAATGAAGAAAAATGCATTTACTTTAACAGAGTTATTAGCAGTAATTGCAATATTAAGTGTGGTAAGCATAATTGCAGTACCACAACTTTTTCGTGCTATAAAATCAAATAATATTGATAGTTATAATAGTTTAGTAAAAGATATTACTTTAGCAGCAGAAAGTTATGCGAATAATCATGGAGGTATATTAGTACAAATACCATTATCTGAATTACAATTGCATGGTTATTTACAAAGTAATATAACAAATCCAGTAGATAATAGTATTATGAATGGATGTGTTTATTTAGTAGATGGAGATACATTTTATAAAGAAGAAGCATGTTCAACATACATAACGGGACTTAAAAGTACGATTACTGTTCCAATTGTAGAAAATACATGTAGTTTTGAAAATGGGTATGTATGGGAATTTGATTATACAGGAGATGTTCAAGAATTTATAGTACCTTGTGATGGAACATATAAAGTAGAAGTATGGGGAGCTTCAGCACCACAATGGATGTGTTCCAACGGTAAAGGTGGCTATGCTACAGGTAACACTATTTTATCGAAAGATTCAACGTTATATATTGCATGTGGTGGTACAAACGGATATAACGGTGGTGGTACTGGTTCTGGTACAAATTATCCATCAGGTGGTACAAGAGGAGCCGGTGTTAATGGCGGTGGAGCCACACATATATCAAAAGTTGATGGTACTTTATCTACTATAGGATATACAGAATTTGTAGTAAACAATCAAGGTTTAATTATCGCGGGTGGAGCTGGTGGCTCAGGTGGAAAACTTGGATGGAATAGTGAAGGCGATGATGACGATAAGTGTATGTCAGGTGGATATGGCGGAGGATTATCAGGTGGAAATGCCCAAACAGGTGGTAGTTCCAATGGCGCAGGCGGTAATCAAAATGCTTCTATCAGTAACTTTGGTCAAGGTGCTAATGGTACTGGCGGTGGTGGCGGCGGCTATGTTGGCGGAGGCGGCGGCTACTGGGGAGCTGGCGGCGGCGGCTCTGGCTGGATAGATGGAGTTACTGATGGTGAAACTATTGCTGGTAATGCTTCTATGCCTACACACGATGGAGCTTCTACGATGACAGGTAATTCTGGTAATGGTTATGCTAAAATTACGTTAATAGGATTTTAAATTACATTAATAAAAAGGAACTAACCTATTTAGGTTCAGTTCCTTTTATATAATACACTATTCTTTTATTCTTATCTTGGTTTGTTGCTAATGTACCTGTAACAGGATTTACTAAAACGCCTATGACGTCTTCAGGTTTTTCATACATGATATCTTCTTTATCTTTTAAGTAATTTTCAATAGCGTCTACCCATATATTTTTAACTAAGATACCTCCTGAATCATCAACGTTTCTATTGTCATCGTATCCTGCCCATACACTTACGATGGCATTTTTATTATATCCAAATATTAAATAATCACTGTCGGTTGTACCCGTTTTAATAGAATAGTCATGAGTCATTCTATTTTTGATGATATAACATGTTGGATATTCATAATCGATTAAGGAAGAATCATATGTTGCTTTTAAAATATCATTTAGAATGTATACATAACTTTCACTTAAAATTCTAGGAGCATAATCATCATGTTCGTACAATGTATTTCCATATCCATCAACGACTTTTCTTATGAAGTGGGCATCAACATCATAGCCGGTATTTGCAAATTTAGCATAAGCATTGGTCATGTCTTTTAAAGTTATGCCCATTGAACCCAAAGCGAGTGATGGGATGGGTTCTAAATTTTTAATACCTAATTTATTGGCCATATTAACTAGTACTTCTTCTCCTAGAAATAAATGTGTTTTAATAGCATATATATTATCTGAATATGCTAATGCTTCAATCATTGTTATATCTTTATTAGGATATCTATCTTTAAAATTTTGTGGAGTATATACCTCATTATTAGAAAAAACAAAACTGGTTTTTTCACTCTTAAACGTTGAAGTAGCTGTCATACCATGCTCTAATGCTGCATAGTATAAAAATGGCTTCATGGTTGATCCTACTTGTCTTTTAGAATGGATAGCTCTATTGTATTCAGTTATTTCATAACTATTTCCGCCCATGATAGCTTTAATAGCACCGTTATTAGGATCTTCTATAATGGCACTTACTTGCATATCTTTATTTAGATTTTTTACTATACTTTCTTCTAAAGCTTTTTGAGCATCGTTATCTAGATTAGTATATATCTTTAAACCTTTTGTTTTGATTAAAGATTCAGGAATATTTTTTAAAGATTTTAATTCTTCTATACAAGCATCTTGATAGTACATAGTAGAATTTATTTCATTATTACTACTTGTATAAGTTAGATTAACATTATAAGCAATATTTTTTTCTTCTTCTTTGATATATCTGTTTTTTACCATTGCATTTAATACAGCTAGTTGTCTTTTTTTAGAGTTTTCATAGTTGTTTATAGGTTCATAATTAGCAGGAGATTTAGGTATACCTGCTAAGATAGATGCTTCGGCTAAAGTTAAATCTTTAGCGCTTTTGGAAAAATAGTATTGACTTGCATTTTCAATACCAAAAACGCCACCATAGTTAATGGTATTTAAATATCCTTCTAAGATTTCATCTTTAGTATAATGTGTTTCCATTCTAAGTGTAAGCCAAGCCTCTTCTAGTTTTCTTGTTATTGTTTTATCAAAATTTAGATATAAGTTTTTTACATATTGTTGAGTAATAGTAGATGCGCCTTCTAATACTTTGTTACTTTTAATATTGTTATAAAATGCTTTTATAATTCTTAAATAATCGAACCCTTTATGTTTATAAAAATTTTTATCTTCAATAGCAATTGTCGCGTTTATTACATTTTCGCTTATTTCATCAATACTAATCCAATCATCTTTATTTGTTTTAAATAAAGCATCATTCATATCATAAAAATAGTAATTATTTGTTTTATTAATTTTGGGCTTTGGTACTAAAAAGGCGATTAAATAAAGTGATATATAAATGCCTAACATACTTAATAAAATGATTATAAGTGGTTTTATCCTTTTCATAAATACTCCTTTTTAAATAGTATTTACAAGATTATTATAAAAATGTATACAAAATTATATATATATGTTATAATGTGTGCGGTGAAATATGAAGGTTAAAATATTGCATAAATTAAAAAATAATGATGAAGTTATCTTTAAGGAAACTGTTGGTATATATAAGGATGAAAAAATTGTTTATACTATTGATGAATTTAAGATGACATTTGAATTTGATAAACATATATTAAAAAGAGAAAGTGATAAATGTCGTTATATATTTGATTTTAAATCTTTATTATGTAAAGCATCTATTGATGGGTTTGACTTTGAAATACCTATTGATTTAATTAAGATAGATGTTTTAGATAATTGTATATATATTGAATATAAGATTGAAGATAATTTATTTATATATGACGTTAAGTATGAAAATATATAAAAATATATTGACATGATGTTAATTTATGTTTATACTGTATAATTGTATGAAAGAGTGATAATATGAAATTAAAAAATCTTAGTTTAGTAGAACTTAAAGCTATGTCATTTGCAGATATTGCATATGAAATTTTAAAAGAAGAAAAGAAAAAAATGAATACACCTACATTATTTAAACGTGTATGTGAGTTATTAGAATATACAGATGAAGATTATGCAAATTTAATTGGTGATTTTTATACTTCTTTAACAACTGATAGAAGATTTATTATTCTAGATACTGCTGAATGGGATTTGAAAGATAAACATATTGTTAAAGAAACTGTAGACGATGATGAAGATGAAGAAATAGCAGAAGAAGAAATCGAAGATGAAGAAGAAGAGGAAGTTGAAGAAGAGGAAGAAGAAAACTTCGATGAAGAATTAGATGACGATGTTGATGACGACATGGAAGATTTAAGAGTTATAGAAGAAGAGGAAGAAGACTAGTAGACTAGTTTTTTTCTTGCTAAAAATAGTATCATATAGTATAATCTATATAGTTTGAAAGGGTGATTTTATGAACGAAGAAAATTTAATCGCGCGTTTAGAAAATATATCAAATAGGTATAATGAAATTAATTCTGAACTTATGAAACCTGAAGTAGTTACAGATATTAAAAAGATGCAGGAACTATCTAAAGAACAAGCTTCTTTAAAAGATGCCTATGATGCATATAATGAGTATAAAAGATTAATATCTGATATGGATGCGGCTAAAGAAATGGCGAAAGATCCTGAAATGGCTTCTTTTGCTAAAGAAGAATTAGAAGGTTATAAAGTTAGATTAGATGAGTTATTACATGAATTAGAAATCTTATTATTACCAAAAGATCCTTTTGATGGTAAAAACGTTATTGTTGAAATTAGAGGAGCTGCTGGTGGAGATGAAGCAAATATTTTTGCGGGTGATTTATATGATATGTATGTACATTTAGCTGAAAAAGAAGGCTGGAAAATTGAAGTAATGGAAGCTGAAGAAGGTACAGCTGGTGGATATACTTTAATTAGTTTCATGGTTAAAGGTGAAAATGTATATTCTAAACTTAAATATGAATCAGGTGCACATCGTGTTCAAAGAGTACCAGTTACTGAATCTCAAGGACGTGTTCAAACATCAACTGCTACAGTACTTGTTATGCCTGAAGCAGATGAAGTAGATGTTGATTTGGATATGAATGATGTACGTGTAGATATTACAAGAAGTTCAGGTTGTGGTGGTCAAGGTGTTAATACAACAGATTCTGCTGTTAGACTTACGCATATTCCAACTGGTTTAGTTGTATATTCACAAACGGAAAGAAGCCAAATCAAAAATAAAGAAAAAGCTATTAAAATACTTCAAGCTAGACTTGCTGATTTAAGAATCAGGGAAGCCGAAGAAAAAGCCGGTGCAGAAAGAAGAAGTAAAATTGGTACAGGTGATCGTTCTGAAAAGATAAGAACTTATAATTATCCACAAAACCGTGTTACGGATCATCGTATAGGTTTTACGATTAATGCTTTAGATAGAGTAATGGCAGGCGATATTGATAAAGTAATAGACGCTTTAATTACCGAAGATCAAGCAAGAAAGTTAAAAGGAGAAAATTCAATTGACTAATATTGAATATTTAAAAAAATACTATAAAGGTGATATTAATGATGCTTTAAAAAGGTTAGAGGCTGGTGAAGCGGTTCAATATATTGTTGGTAATGTTGATTTTCTAGATTATAACTTTAATATTACGCATGATACTTTAATACCTAGATTTGAGACAGAAGGATTAGTAAGTGAGCTTGTAAGCATTATTAAAAATAATGATTTTTCTGTTAAGCATATTTTAGATATTGGTACGGGTAGTGGTTGTATTGCAATATCACTTTCTAATATTTTAAATACATCAGTAGATGGTGTTGATATATCTTTAAAAGCTTTAGAAGTTGCTAATTTAAATAATTTGAAATATGGTAATAAAGTTAAGTTTTATCAAAGTGATATCTTTTCTAATGTTAAAGATAAATATGATGTTATTATTTCTAATCCACCATATATAAGATATGATGAAGAAATAATGGATATCGTTAAGAATAATGAACCAGCTATTGCTTTATATGCCGAAGATTCTGGACTTTATTTTTATAAAAAGATTATAAGCGAAGCTTTAAATTATCTTAATGATAAATTTATTATTGCATTTGAAATTGGTAGTGAGCAAGGTAATGACGTTATAGAATATGCCAAAAAGTATTTTAAAGATGATGATATTATCTTGAAAAAAGACTTACAAGGTTATGATAGATATGTCTTTATAATAAGGAAATAAATTTTCCTTTTTTATTTTGTGATTTTATGTTATAATTAATAATAGGGTGATACTAATGAGGAAAGGATTTACATTAATAGAACTTTTAGCGGTTGTTGTTGTAATTGGTGTTATAGCTTTAATAGTTACGCCAATTATCAATAATGTTTTATCAAAGGCTAGATATAAAACAGCTGAAGAAAGTGTTTATGGTTATGTTAAAGGATTAGAAAATGCTGTTTATCATAGTCAAAATAGCATTGAAATAACTGAAGAAAAACATATATTTGAGACAGGGGAAGATGATACAGAACTTGCTAAAGTACAAGTTACTGGTACGCGTCCTACTTATGCTTATGTAGCGTATAATTTAGGAACAAGTAAAATTAGTTATGGTAAATTCTGTATTAATGGTTACAGCATTGAATACGAATACGGAAAAACTAAAAAATCTGAAGATAATTTATGTGATGCGAATGCTTCAAATGCCTTTAATCCAACATTTGTATATCACAATGTGCCAGATGAAATATCTAATGGGTATTTATATTCACAAACAATTGATATTATATTTGATGGTGCTGCTGCTACTTTAGATTATATTTATGCAACTAAAGATTTAGTGATTGCAAATGGTGGAGCATATGCGTGTGATGAAAATTTAGTATGTGAAGATGTACCAGCTACATCTATTGCTAAAAATACATGGTATAGAGTTAGTGAAGATATAAGTGTTGCTAATGAAGAAGGAAATGATACTGGTTCTATAACTGCAACAATATATCAAGAAGATATTCAAATAGGTATTGCAACAGGAACAATATCTAAAATAGATAGGGAAAAACCTATGCTTTCATATACTTTAAATGGTAATGCACTTACACTTACAATGTCTGATGCAAAATCAGGAATTAAGTATTATTGTTTAACAACAACAAATATAGATGATTGTAATTGGGTAAATAATACAGAAAGTGTTGTAAATGAAACAATTGCTGATGACACTGTATATTATGCTTATGCTAAAGATGGCGCAGGAAATATTTCCGATATGGAGACATTCATTAACGTAACTGTTCAAAATTATGATGCAATTCCATCTTGTAGTAATGGTGGAACATACGATGGCAATGGTGGATGTGTATATACAGCAAATACAAGTATTTGTGGATGTGCAGAATATAATACATGTGAAAACTCTGCATGTGGTGTATCTTCTACAACATATAGAAGTTGTGCTCATTCAGATTGTGGAACAACTACTACATGTGGAACATGTAAAAAATGGAAATATTGTTACAAATGTGGAGACTCTTATAAAACAAGTAGTTTTACTTGTACATCAAGTACGGTACAAATATCATGTTCAAAATCATGCCCAGGTAATCAAACTAAACGTTATTTAGGTGATGGAACTTGTTGGTGCGATACTAATGCAACAGCTACATATGGTCAATATGAAGGATGTGGTTGGGAATATGTAACAGATTGTAATAGATGTCCAAACTATAATACGGTTACTAATAATACGTGCCGTACAGCTGCGTGTGGTGTAGAATATGAAAGCTATCATACATGTGCTGCTGCAGGATGTGGATGTAAAAGAGGAGCAACTTGTACGAAGACTGATTCATCATATTTAACATGGTCTTGTCCATATGGTGGAACTTTAAATGGAACAATTTGTGAAAGGTAATTAAAATTACCTTTTTCTTTACATTTTATAAACATTTTTTATTGAAAATAAACGATTAATATATTATAATGTAGGTGGTGATAATATGAATTTTATAGATGATGCAGAATTAAGAATGCAAGAAGTAATTGAAAATATGGAAAAGAGATTTACTAATGTAAGAGCAGGTCGTGCTAATCCTAGTATCTTGGATAAAGTAATGGTAAATTATTATGGAACTGATACAGCTTTAAAGAGTTTAGCAAATATATCAATTCCAGAAGCTAGACAATTAATGATTAAACCTTATGATAAAAGTTGCCTATCTTTAATTGAAAAAGCTATTTTTGAAGCTAATATTGGTCTTACACCAAATAATAATGGTGAAGTAATAATCTTAAACATTCCTGCTTTAACAGAAGACACAAGACGTGAATATGTTAAACAAGTAAGATCTATGCAAGAAGATGCTAAAATTGCATTAAGAAATATTAGACAAGATATTAATAATGATATTAAAAAAGCAGAACTTACTGATGATGAAAAAAAAGATTATGAAAATGATGTTCAAGAATTAATTAATAAATATAATAAATTAGTTGATGAAAAGACTAAAGAAAAAGAAACTGAATTAATGACAGTGTAGGTGATAATATGAAAAAAGAGACTAAAGAGGTAAAACAAACTAAAGAAGTAAAAGAAACTAAAGATGTTAAAAGTTTAAATGAACTTATAACTTCTTCTAAAAGATTAGTAAAAGTTTTTTATGTTATTTCAATAATATTAGGTATTTATGCTGGTATATTAGTATTTAAAGCTTTGAGTATTGGTGAAATATTATTAAGACTTTTAAAAATCTTACTTCCTTTATTTATAGGTTTATTACTTGCGTGGTTATTTAAACCAATTGTTAATAAACTAATGAAGAAGGGTATGAAAAAAGGTATTGCATGTGCTTTAGTTTATGCAATATTCATAGGTATTATATTCTGGATATTATTTACATTAATTCCACTTTTATATAATCAAACTAATGATTTAATTAATCAATTTCCAGCAATATCTGAAGATATTCAAAAATGGATTAATAATGTATTTAGTAAATTTGATAAAATACCAGGATTTAATGTTGATGAAATGAAATTAGGTTTACTTGCAAGATTACAAACATTTGGAACAGAAATGACTTCTAAGTTACCTGAAGTTTTAATTAAAGCAGGTACATCTATTGTATCTGGTTTAGGTACTGCTTTAATTGGTCTAGTTATTGGATTCTATTTGCTTATAAGTGTAGATAATCCAATTGAAGCTATGAAAGATTTTGTTCCAGCTAAAGTTCACAGCGTATTTGAAGGCATATTAAGAAGTATTAATAAAGCTGCTAGAAGTTTTATATCTGGTGCTATTATTGATAGTACATTAGTATTTGTCGTATCAAGTTTGCTTTTATGGATTGTAGGACTTAAAGCACCACTTCTATTTGGTTTATTCTGTGGTATTACAAATGTAATTCCATATGCAGGACCATATATTGGTGGAGCACCTGCTGTTATCGTAGGTTTATCTCAAAGCCCATTAACTGGTTTACTTGTACTTGCTATGTTAGTAATTATTCAAAGTATTGAAGGAAGCTTTATTCAACCTTTAATTATGAGTAAATCAACTAAGTTGCATCCAGTTACAATCATGATGGGATTATTAGTATTTGGTCATTTCTGGGGTATTGGAGGTATGTTTATATCAACTCCAGTTATAGCTGCATTAAAATCAGTATGTGTATACTTAGATGAAAGATTTGGAATATTTAGTAAAAACAGTGAGAAAGAATAGTATATAGAGATTACTTTATAGAAAGTTAGTGGTTGATGAAAACTAATAAGTATATCTATAGAAGCTCCTTTTGAGTGTATTAAAAATACCGGTTATAGCCGTTATCAAAATTAAGTTAATTAGGATGGTACCACGGCTTTTCGTTCCTAGAAAAGGGTGGTACTTTTTGTTTAGGAGGACTTATGAAATTTAATAAAAAAGATATTAAGATTTATATTATATGTGGTAAAGCAGGTGTGGGTAAAAGTTCATTAGCTAATTATTTAGCAAGTAAATTACATAATTCAATTACTTTGGCTTATGCATCTTACTTAAAAGATTACGCTAAAAATATATTATTATGGGATGGTAATGAAGAAGAAAAACCAAGAGAATTTTTACAACAACTTGGAGTTGAATTAATTAAAAACCAAATAGATGATAAATTCTTAATTAGACGTATGATTGAAGACATTAAAGTATATAGTTACTTTTTTGAAAATATCATTATAAGTGATGCTAGATTTAAAAGCGAGATTGAAGATATCGTAAATAATTTTGATAATGTTAAGATTATTCATGTAACTGGTGAATCTAATAATTTAACCGAAGAACAAAAGAAGCATGCTACAGAAACATCTTTAGATGATTATCATAATTATGATTATGAAATAGAAAATGATTATAGTGAAGATTTTTATAAGAAAGTAGATGGCATTCTATGAAGATTGCTATAGATGGACCTAGTGGTAGTGGTAAAGGCACTATTTCTAAAATATTAAGTGAAATTTATCATTTAGATTATATTGATACTGGTATCTTTTATCGTGCACTTGCGCTTAAAATACTTAAAAATAATATTGATTTAAATGATTTTGATGCTATAATAGATGCTGCATCTAATTTAGATATTAAAATTAATGAATTAGTTTATTTAGATGGTGTAGATGTTACTAAAGATATTAGAAGTATTGAAGTAACTAATATCGTATCAACTATATCAAGTATTAAAGAAGTAAGATTAAGTATTAATGATAAAATAAGAAACTTGGCATCTGATAATATTATTATGGATGGAAGAGATATAACAACTATAGTTTTACCTGATGCTGATTATAAATTTTATTTAGATGCAAGTGTGGATGTAAGAGCTTTAAGGAGATTAAAGCAGAATGAAGAATTAGGTATTATATCTAATTATGATGAAATAAAGACGAATATAGAAAAACGAGATTATAATGATACGCATAAAAGTTTTGGAGCTTTAGTGCAAACTAAAGATCAAGTATATATTGATACAACTAATATGAGTATCGATGAAGTTATAAAAAGTATTAGAAAGGTAATAGATGATTAAGATGAATTTAAAAGATTTATATATAAACTTTTTTATAAGTAAAGGACATAAACAAATTCCTAGTGCACCAGTTGTGCCAGAAAATGATGCATCAGTATTATTTAATACTGCTGGTATGCAACCATTAATTCCTTATTTAATGGGGGCAAAACATCCCTATGGAACAAGACTTTGTGATTATCAAAAATGTGTAAGAACAAACGATTTAGATGCAATTGGTGATACTTACCATCATACATTTTTCGAAATGTTAGGTAATTGGAGTTTAGGAGATTATTTTAAAAAAGAAGCAATCACTTGGAGTTTTGAATTTGTAACTAAATATTTAAATATTCCTTTAGAAAAATTCGCGGTTACTGTTTTTGGTGGTAATGACTTAATTCCTAAAGATACTGAAGCTATTGAACTTTGGAAAAGTTTAGGAGTAAGTGAAGATAGAATTGCTGAAACCGTAGAAGATAATTTCTGGATAGCAGGCGAAACAGGACCTTGTGGACCAGATACAGAAATGTTTTATTTTAGAAGTAATGATCCAGTACCAGAAAAATTTGATCCAGAAGATAAAAGATGGGTTGAAATCTGGAATAATGTATTTATGCAATATAATAAAAAAGCTGATGGTACAATTGAAGAATTGCCATGTAAAAATGTTGATACAGGTATGGGTGTAGAAAGAGTAACTTCTATTTTAGAAGGCGTTAATGATAACTACGCATCATCTATTTGGAAAGATGTAATTGAACTAATTGAAAAGTATTCACCATATACTTATAGTGAGAATCCTGAAAGCATGAGAATTATTGCGGATCATATAAGAACAGCAGTATTTATTATTGCAGATCCTGCAGGTATAAGACCTTCTAATACTGATCAAGGATATATTTTAAGAAGATTAATTAGAAGAATGATTAGACATGCTAAAAAAATAGGCATTGATATTAATAGCAATTTTGATATTGAATTAGCGTCATTAATTATTTCTAAATATAAGAAGTATTATAGTGAGCTTAATAATGAATCTATGATACTAGAAGTTTTAACTAATGAAAAGATTAAGTTTAATCGTACTTTGGAAAAAGGATTAAAAGAATTTGAAAAAGTTGCAAATAAAGATATCGATGGTACAACTGCATTCCATTTATTTGATACTTATGGTTTCCCATTAGAACTTACTGAAGAATTAGCTAAAGAAAAGAATTTGAATGTAGATGTAGAAGGATACAAAGAAAAATTTAAAGAACATCAAGAGTTATCTAGAACGGCATCTGCAGGTAAGTTTAAAGGTGGTTTAGCTGGTGATGGTGAAATAGAAACTAAATATCATACAGCAACACATTTACTAAATGCTGCTTTGAAAAGAGTAGTTGGTCCTACAGTTCATCAAATGGGTTCTAATATTACTGTAGAAAGAATGCGTTTTGATTTTTCTTGTGATCATAAGCTTACTGATGAAGAAAAAGCCAGTGCCGAAAAATTAGTTAATGAATGGATAAATGCTGGTCTAAATGTAAGATGTGACGAAATGGATAAAAATGAAGCTATCGCATCTGGAGCTGAATGCATGTTTATAGAAAAATATCCTGATAGAGTAACTGTTTATTCTATAGGTAATGATGAGGTTATATCTAAAGAATTATGTGGTGGACCTCATGTTAAAAATACTAAAGAAATTGGTAAATTTAAAATTGTTAAAGAAGAAGCCAGTTCTGCTGGTGTAAGAAGAATTAAAGCTGTTATAGAAGGATAGATTAACTATTCTTTTTTAAACCAAATGATTGACATGAATATTAATATATTGTATACTTTAATTACATTGAAGAAATTCAATTGTAAATGTTTCTCGCTTCCGGGTGGCTAGCGAGTAATAAATGATCCCGGTCGACGATGTTTCTCGCTTCCAGGTGGCTAGCGAGTAATAAATAATCCTGGTTGAAAATTTAGGAAGTTTTATCTTTGTGGTAAAGCTTCCTTTTATTTTTTTGGAGGTGAGTGAGATGATTATTAAAACCGGTTATTTGTATCACGTCAAAGATGAGTTTTTTGATATTGTTGATGACTTAAATATTATGACTAATCACGAGAGAGGAAAAAAACGACCAACATATTTTACGATTAAGGATGAGGATGTATTATGGTTTATTCCTTTAAGTTCAAAAGTGGAAAAATATAAAAAGATAGTTGATAATAAAATTAAAAAATATGGTTTTTGTAATACTATTCTAATTAAAAAAGTATTTGATAATGATGCTGCTATCTTACTTCAAAATTCCTTTCCAATATTAGAAAAATATATTGATCATATACATACTATTGATGGTAAACCTGCTAAGGTATCAAAAAAATTAGAAAAAATAATATTAAGTAATTTTAGTAATCTTATGAATTTACATAGGCGTGGAATTAAAGTATTCTTTACTGATGTTGATAAAATTAAAGGTATCATGTTGGATGAATTGATAGTAAAAGAATAGTTGCCTATCTTTTTTATTTTCATAAAATATTCTAGGTGATTATATGAAAGATGATTCAAGGAAAATAGTTAAGGGTGATACTTTTATATCACTTACTAATAATCCTAAGTATATTGAAGACGCTATTTCAAAAGGTGCTAAAGAAGTGATAGTAGAAAGTGGACTTTATAGTGTGGATACTTTAATTGTTAATGATACAAGGAAGTATTTAGCAGATTATTTAGATGATTTATATAAGGATAAATTTAAAAATATTAAAATAATAGGTATTACCGGTACTAATGGTAAGACAACATCATGTTATTTGTTTTGGCAGATATTAAATAGATTAAATATTAAATGTGCATATATAGGGACCATAGGTTTTTATATTGATAAGAAGGTTAAAGATTTAGAAAACACAACACCAGACATGTTAGATTTATATAATATGATAAACGAAGCAATTGATAAAGATTGTAAATATGTAATTATGGAAGTTAGCTCACAGGCGTTAAGTTATGGAAGAATAGGTAATTTAAAATTTGATTATGCAATTTTTACTAATTTAACACAAGATCATTTAGATTATCATAAAAATATGGAAAGTTATGCTTTGGCAAAACAAAAGTTATTTAAAGTATGTGATAAAGCAATCATAAACTATGATGATAAGTATAAAGATTATTTTATTTTGGATAATAAAAATATCTTATATGGTTTTGATGGTGGAGACTATAAGATTGAATTAGTTAATTTAGAAAATGGTGAATTTAAATTAAATGGTATAGATTATAAAACTAATTTAATAGGTAAATATAATATTTATAATCTTGTTATATCTTTAGTATTATTAGATTTAGAAAATATTAGTATAGATAAAGATATTTTAAATAATTTAAATTATCCTAAAGGTAGGATGGAAGTAGTTGAGTATAAAAACAATAAGATAATTGTAGATTATGCTCATACTCCTGATGCTATTTTAAATGTTATTGATACAATTAAGGAACTTAAACATAATAAGATCATTACTATTATAGGTGCAGGCGGAAATAGGGATTCATCTAAAAGAAGCGTTATGGGAAGTGTTGCAACTGATAATTCTAGTTATGTGATATTCACTTCTGATAATCCTAGAAGTGAAGACCCACTTGACATAGTTGACGACATTGTACATAATCTTGACAAAGATAATTATGAAATTATTATAGATAGAGAAAAAGCTATTATTAGGGGTATACAAATGTTAGAAGAATTTGATATACTATTAGTGTTAGGAAAAGGTCATGAAGAGTATCAAATTATAGGTGATATGAAAATACCTTTTAGTGATATTGCTGTTATAAAAAACAACATTTAAGGAGTGGTTGTATGTTAATATTAGCTAAAGCAACATTAGCATTAATGATTGGATTTATATTAAGCTCATTTGCAGGGATTGTAGTAATCCCGCAACTAAAAAAAATTAAAGCAAAACAAAATATTTCAATATTTTTGAAAAGAGAACATGGAAATAAACAAGGAATTCCTACTATTGGTGGAATAATCTTTATTGTTCCTACAATTGTTGCCATACTAATACTTTTATTTATGAATAAAATAGAGTTTAGTATGAATCTAGTAATTGTTATTGCAACGTTCTTATTATATGGATTATTAGGATTTTTGGATGATTTTTTATCTATTAAAAAAGGCAATAATATTGGATTAACTGAGATACAAAAATTAATAGGTCAAATATTAATTGCGCTTATTTTCTTCTTTATCTTTATAAAAGCTGGTAATCCAACTGATTTAACAATTACGTTATTTAAGTTTAATATACATTTTGGTTTTACTTATCCTTTATTTGTCTTACTTGTATTAGTAGCAACTACTAATGCGGTTAATTTAACTGATGGATTGGATGGCTTATCTGGTGGTTTATCTGCTATAGCTTTTTTAGCGTTTGGTCTTATTAGCTGGGGGTCATCTGGTATTCAAGGCTATGAAAGTATCGCCGTATTCTGTTTTGTTTTAGTAGGTTCGTTATTAGGTTTCTTACTTTATAATACACATCCTGCTAAAGTATTTATGGGTGATACTGGTTCATTAGCGTTAGGTGGTGCATTAGCAGCAGTTGCTATTGTAACACGACATGAAATAAGTTTAATTGTTGTAGCAGGTGTCTTTGTTATAGAAACATTATCTGCAATTATTCAAAGATTCGTAGGTAGATATTGGGGTAAAAGAGTATTTTTAATGGCTCCATTACATCACCATTTTGAAAAGTTGGGATGGAAAGAAACTGATATCGTAAAACTATTTTGGGCCATTGGACTTATACTTGCTATGGCAGCTATTATATATGGTGTTTGGATTTAAAGAAGCTTTATGCTTCTTTTTTATTTTATTCTATGATATAATCTATATAAGAATAGGAGAGTAGTTATGAAGAGGAAGGGATTTACTTTAATAGAGTTACTTGCTGTAATTGTAATACTTGGTATTATTGCTTTAATAGTAGGAGCAACTATTGGAGGAATAATAGAAAGAACAAGAAAAGAGTCTTATAAGCAAAGTGTAATAGGTATTATTCAGTCAGGTGAAAATTATATGGCTAAATACTTACTTGAACATAATGGATTTGAACCAACATATCCATTAACATTTAGGTGTGATGGGACTTCATGTACAGATGGAGTAGATACATTAGAGTTTCAAGGAGCAGTACCTAAAAGTGGAGCTATTAAAATAAACTCTGTAAAAGATGTACATGCTGAATATATAACTGATGGTAAATATTGTTCATACGGACCTAAAGAATCTTTACAAGTGGTTAATGATTGTGAAGATATTGAAATGCCTCCACAACCGGTTGCTTTGTCTGAAAAAATTTTTAGTGCAAATCAACTCCTTGCTAATCCAACTTTATCATCAACTTCAGAGGCGGCTAATGAAAATGGATTTTATTCTATGAATGTGACAAATGGTTTTGGTGGTGAAAATGGAACAACGTATTTTTTTAGAGGGAACGTTACAAACAACTATGTAAGTTTTGCTAATATGTCTTGGAAGATTATAAGAATAAATGAAGATGGTACTATAAGAATAATCCTTTCTGAACCAGTTAGTAGCTCTGGTCAAGCATTTAATTCAAGTGAAGATTATAGTAACTATCAAAATGCATATTACTCAAATAGTGAATTAAAGGTTTTTGTAGATGACTGGTATGATACAAATTTAGCTAGTAATATTGACTATAGCTCTAATGTGGCTTCCGGTAATTATTTCTGCGAGGCTGCAAAAGTTAGATGGGATGGTACACAAAGTCGCGAAAAATTAGGAAGTGCATCTTTATTAGAATATTCTAGTTATGTACCGGATTTATCTTGTGAAACTGATGCAAATGGTCGAGGCGTTATAAATTCGTCGGTTGGTCTATTAAGCTATGATGAAATTGTTTTTGCCGGAGGTTACCCGAATGTTACTGGCGAACATTATTTAAACATTAATATTGGCGCTGAATGGTGGTTGATGACACCTGCAGGTTATGAAAAAAATAGGGAACGTCCAATGGTATTTGTCGTATTTGGTACTGAAACTAATAAATATATCTATCAAAGAAATCCATATGTTGAATTTGGTTATATCCGTCCTGTAATTAATCTTAAATCAACTGTAACAGTAACAGGCTCAGGTACAAGTGCTGATCCTTACGTAGTACAATAAAAAAAGAGAAGTAATTCTCTTTTTATTTTAGTAATTCATATAAATCTTTGATATCCATTTCTTTTTTCTTATTATATTTAGGTAAAATATGTAAATGGAAGTGTTTAACATCTTGAGCAATACCATTATTTTGTAATAATGTCATGCCATCACAATTTAATCTTTCTTCACATCTATTTATCATTAATTTGGCTATTTTATAAATATGAGATATAGTATTATCATCAATTGATTTGATATCTAATGTATGTTTTTTAGGAACTATAAGCATATGTCCTAAACATTCTTGATTTAAATCTAAAAAACATTTTACAATATCATCTTCATATATTGTATATGAATTAATTTTATTCTCACATATATCACAAAAGATACACATATTATCAACTCCTATATAAATTATAACATATCTTATAAAAAATATTTTAAAAAATAAGAAATTAATGTATAATTAAAAAGGATTATTTGTTATGTTTTAGTATTTGTAATTACGTGATATATTAATTTGTGAATAAAATATTTTAGGAGGTGAAGTTATGCATAGAGAAGATTTTAATATGCTTAATGGGAATTTAATCTATTTAGATAGTGCAGCTACATCATTAAAACCAATTGGTCTTGCTGATGCTATAAAAGATTATTATAATAATTATTCTATGAATGCTCATAGAGGAGATTATGATTTAAGTATAAAAGTTGACGAAGCTATTGAACATACAAGATGCTTAGTTAAAGATTTTATTAATGCTTCTTCTACTAAAGAAATTGCTTTTACTAGTGGAACAACAGCTGCATTAAATCAAATTGTATTCGGTTATTTTAATTTATTCTTAAGTGAAGGTGATGAAGTTTTAATTACGGAAGCTGAACATGCATCTAATGCACTTCCATGGTTTGAATTACAATCTTCAAAACATATTTCAGTTAATCATATACCATTAAAGAACAATAAAGTAACTTTATCTAACGTTAAAAAATATATAAGTTCAAAAACTAAGGTAATTTCACTTGCTTTAGTATCTAATACATTAGGTGATTTAAGACCTATGAAAGAGATAATTAAATATGCTCATAAATTAGGCATTGTAGTAGTAATTGATGGTGCTCAAGCAGTACCTCATATGAAAGTAGATGTTAAAGATTTAGACGTTGACTTTTTAGTTTTCTCAGGACATAAAATGTGTGGCCCTACAGGTATAGGTGTATTATATGCGACTAAGCATTATATGAATGATATGTATCCTACTATCTTCGGTGGTGGTATGAATACTACTTTTGATTATGATGGAACAAGACAATACAGTAACATACCAACACGTTTTGAAGCAGGTACACCTAATATTGAAGGTATTATAGGTTTAGGTTATGCAATTGAATATTTAAATAAAATAGGTATGGATAATATTCATAAATATGAATTAGAACTTAAAGATTATGCCATTGAAAAATTAAGTAAGATTAAAAACATTGAAATATATAATAAAAATACTGATAGTGGTATTATCTTATTTAACTATAAAGATATTTTTGCTCAAGACCTAGCAATATATTTAAACAAATATAATATATGTGTAAGAGCAGGCAATCATTGCGCTAAAATGGTGCATAATATTATTGATGTTAATAATACTGTTAGGGTATCTTTATATTTCTATAATACTAAAGAAGATATTGATGCTTTAGTAAAAGCTTTATCAAATCCTAATATTAAAAGTGAAATAATATAGACTAGTTTTATGCTAGTCTTTTTGATATAATTATAATGGTAATAAGGAAGTGTATGTATGGCAATTATTAAACAAATGGATGAAATACTTGCAAATAAAATTGCAGCAGGAGAAGTTGTAGAAAAATGTGCATCAGTTGTAAAAGAACTTGTTGAAAACTCAATTGACGCTAAAGCAACTGAAATAACAGTAGAACTTATTGAAGCAGGTATGAAAGAAATTAAAGTTATTGATAATGGTATAGGTATGGATAAAACTGACGCGGTAAACTGTTTTAATCGCCATGCAACATCTAAATTAATCAATGAAGAAGATTTATATCATATAAATACTTTAGGTTTTCGTGGTGAAGCACTTGCATCTATCGCATCTGTTTCTAAAGTAGAGGTAAAAACAAGTACTGGTGACGTTGGTACTAAAGTAATTATCGAAGGTGGAAAAGTAAAAGAAGTTTCTAACGGTGATGCAAGACGTGGTACTATCATTATCGTAAGAGATTTATTTTATAATACGCCTGCAAGACTTAAATATATGAAGAGTATGTACACAGAACTTGCAAGCATCACAGATTATTTAAATAAAATTGCTTTATCATATCCTAATATTAGAATTACTTTATTAAATGAAGGCAATACTTTATTAAAGACTGATGGATCTTCTGATTTACTTAAAACGATTAAACAAATATATGGTGTAGAAGTTGCTAAAAAAATGATTGCAATATCTAGTAGTAATGAAGACTATACAATATCAGGTTATATTAGTATGCCAGAAATTCATAGGAGTAATAGAAATAATATGACGTTACTTGTAAATGGTAGAGTAGTAAGAAATACAGCTATTAATACAGTTATTAATGATAGTTATAGTAATTATAAACCTGATACTAGATATCCTATAACAGTTATTAATATTAATACTGATCCATCTTTGATTGACGTTAATATTCATCCTACTAAAATGGATGTTAAGTTTTCTAAGATGGAAGATTTAGAAACTTTGCTTTCAAAGACCATTATTGATGCTATTAAAAACAAAACATTAATTCCAGAAAGAGAAACTGTACATGTTAAACAAGCACCCATTTATCAAAGTTTATATCCTAAAAAACAAGAAAGCTTAGATCTTGATAGAGACACAACATATCTTGATAAAGATACGACATATGTAGTAAATGAAGAATTATCATATGTTAAAGAAGATATTGATTCATTAATAGATGATATGGATGTTAAACCGGTAGAAGATAATGTAGAAAAAATGCCAGAATTATATCCTGTTGGTTTAGTATGGGGAACATTTATTGTATGCCAAAATGAAATAGGTATGTATTTAATTGACGAACATGCAGCTAAAGAAAGAATCAACTATGAACTTATTAAAGGAAGTATTAATGATAATAAAAGTAATGACTTGTTAATTCCTATAACATTAGAATATACATCAACAGAATATATTATTTTAAGTAAACATTTTGATGATTTGAAAGATTTAGGTATTAATATATCTGAATTTGGAGTTAACTCTGTTATTATTAAATCAGCACCAACTTGGATAAGAGATAACGTAGAAGAAGTTATAAAAAGTATTATTGATATTTTGATTGAAGAAGAAAATCATTTTGATATTTTAAAATTTAGAGATCATGTATGTGCAACTGCGGCATGTAAAGCATCAATAAAAGCAAATACAAATATTACCATAGAAGAAATGGAACATTTAATTGATGATTTAAGAAAATGTAAAAATCCTTTCCACTGTCCACATGGAAGACCAACAATCATTTGTTATACTAAAAAAGATTTGGAAGATCAATTCAAAAGAACTGGATTTTAATAATTATTTATGTTATATTTAAAGAAGAATAGAAGTAGTTAGGTTTGCTTCTATTTTTTTCGACATTATATACTTTTATTATGTAGTAAATTATAATTGGTGATAATATGAAAAAGTATTTTATTTTAACAATTATAGCTTTATTATTAGGATTTATAATGTCTAAAATGATTTTTGCTTCATATGAAAGTGATGCTGCATTAGCGTTTAATAAAGATAAATATTATTTTATTCAATTAGGTGCATATAAAAATTATGACATGATGGTAGATAACAGTATGAAAATAGGCAAATACATATATATGCAAAATGAACTTTACTATGTTTTTACTTGTATAACGTTAGATAAAGATAACATTGATAAAATAAAATCCTATTATAAAGAATCAGGATATGACACTTTAGTAAAAGAGTTTTCTTTATCGGATAATGAACTTTATAAAAGCGTAAGTGCTTCTGACAGCATTTTAAAAAATACTAATGAAGGTATTGATAAATTGTGTGAAGCTTCTATTTCAAAGTATAAGGAGGGATAATATTAAACTAAAGGATATTAAAAAGGATTATCGCCCTAGAGAAAGGTTAATATCTTTAGGTGCTAGTAATCTAACAGATGAAGAATTACTCGCATGTATTTTAAAAGATGGTACAAGAAATCTTAATGTTAAAGAATTATCTAATATCATTTTGAATAAGGTGAACTCTATTAAAGATTTAAGATATATAACTTTAGAAGATTTAGTAAAAATAAAGGGTATAGGAGTATCTAAAGCAACATCATTACTTGCTTCTATTGAACTTGGCCTTAGAATATCTAGTGATGTTAATACTATTGATAATTTAAAATTTGAAAATACTAAGATGGTATATGAGTATTATAAAAATAAGATAGGGTATTTAGAACAAGAAACATTTTCATGTGTTTACTTAAATCCTAATAATGTTATTATTAAAGAAAAACTACTATTTAAAGGAACTTTGAATTATAGTATTGTCCATCCAAGAGAAGTATTTAAAGAAGCTTTTAACATAGGTGCTACATCTATTATATGTATTCATAATCATCCGTCTGGATCTATTAAACCTTCTAAAGAGGATTTATTACTTACTAAAAGACTTATTGAAGTAGGTAATATTATGGGTATTAAAATAATTGATCATTTAATTATTTCTAAAGACAAATATTATAGTTTCTTTGAAAATGGTAATATTTAAATAATTTGTCCATATAATTTATTGGTGATAATATGAAATTTTTATATAAAGTATTTATAACATTATTTATTTGTTTATGTGTTTTAATTGGTAGTAAAAAATCTAGTAAATTTAGAGATATTGTTTATAAAAATGTATATGATAAAAATATATCATTCGCGTATTTAAATACTTTATATAATAGATACTTTGGTAGTGTTCTACCATTTAAATTAGGTGTTGTAACTCCTGTATTTTCTGATACCTTAAAATATAGTGACAAACAGTCTTATAAAGATGGTGTTAAACTAACTGTTGATAATAATTATTTAGTACCTGCCATTTCATCTGGACTTGTTATATTTAAAGGTATGAAAGATGGTATCAGCACAGTTATAATATTAGATAGCAACGGTGTAGAAACATGGTATAGTAATATGAATTTTAAAGTTAACTTGTATGATTATGTTTTAAAAGGTGAATACTTAGGTGATACTTTAGATAATAGTTTATATTTAATCTTTAAAAAAGATGGTGAAGTATTAAACTATGAAGAGTTTATTTAAAATATATATTCATCCTTTTACATATATTGTTATATTTATATCATTTATAACAGGTCATTTTAAAGAGTTAGTATGTTTCTTATCAATTATATTAATTCATGAACTAGGTCATATAATAGTATCATTAATTTTCAAATGGAAAATGGATAAATTATCTATTATGCCTTTTGGATGTGTGACATACTTTAATGAAATAATAAATAAATCTTCTAAAGAAGAATTTTTTATTTTAATAGCAGGTCCATTATTTCAATTTATATATTTCTTAATATTTAAAGATATAACTAACTATTTCAATTATTATAATTATGGTTTATTTATCTTTAACATGTTACCTATATATCCATTGGATGGTTATAAATTAATGGTTATTATCTTTAATAGATTTATACCATATAAAAAAACTCTTTATATAAGTATTTATATATCTTTAATATTATTAGTAGTATTTTTTAAAAAAGATTTATTATATATAATTATTTTATTATTGCTATTAAAAGGTGTTATTAAAGAATATAAAAATATTAATTTAATCTATCATAAGTTTTTATTAGAAAGATTTTTATATAAGTTTCATTTTAGAAAATATAAGAAGGTTAAAAATATAAATAATCTATATAAAGATTATAATAATTTAATTTTAGATAATAAAAAATATATGACAGAAAAAGAATATTTAAATATAAGATATATGGGATAGTAATATCCTTTTTTATTGTAAAATAATGGCATTTATGGTATACTTAAATAGATGATATATGAAGTATGATATAAATGGGATAGAATATAATGTCTATATTGAAAGAAAGAATAATAAAAACACTTATGTAAGAGTTAAAGATGATTTAACTATTCATGTAACAACTAATTATTTTGAATCTGTTAATAGAATAAAAAAATTATTAGATGATAATTATGATAGCTTAGTTAAAATGATAGATAAGAAAGTTTCTGATAATGAACTTGATAATAATATATATTTGTTTGGTAATAGATATACGATTGTATATGACAATAATATAAAAGATCCTTATATTAAGGATGGATATATTTATGCCAAAGATATGAAAAGTTATGATAAATGGCTTAAAAAGCAATTATTTGAAGTTTATAAAATGCATATAGATAAAATATATCAAAGATTTGAAGAGAATATACCATACCCCAAATTAAAAATAAGGGATATGAAAACAAGATGGGGTGTCAATAATAGAAAAGATAATTCTATTACTTTAAATAGTAAGTTAATTAGATATGATGTAGAAAAAT